>Ga0065704_10070304_pt1 | contig 36536 bp, 52 predicted proteins | sample SwiRhicommuniRL2_FD_59091 | JGI IMG/M metagenome (GOLD analysis project Ga0065704, IMG submission 59091) | Switchgrass rhizosphere bacterial communities from Rose Lake, Michigan, USA - RL2 v2 (version 2) | ecosystem: Host-associated > Plants > Roots > Rhizosphere > Soil | place: East Lansing, MI | reverse complement strand
TTTCAACAAACTTGTAAAAGTAAAACGCATTGAGCTAAGCGAATTACAGGCAAAGCAGGCAGCATTAAAAACGGATACAGTAGAGCATTACAATCGTCTTTATTTCCTATTTAGTAAGCTTTCCGATCTGAAATCTCAATGGCTATCTTTAGACCTCACAGCCAAACAATTCTTTATTAAACAGGTGTTCGGGCTAAATCTCACTTACAGAGACGGGGTATATCGAACACCTTTTATCCATCCCCTGTTTGCGCTAAAAGGCTTATCTGATAGGGGTTTGCCGTTAGTGATAGAAACAAAAACAGCTACCGAAGTAGCTGTTAATTTAGAATGTGCCCCAGGCGGGAACTTACTCGAACACCTGCTATCATTGGCCAATGTTTTTGCAGCATAAACCCCCACCCAGCCCCCAGTTTCCTCCGAGGAAACTAAAAAGTACTCAAAAAGGGTACTTTTGCTACGAAGAGATACGTAGTCTATTAACAACTGTTTACGAAACATTACGTAATACACTAACGCCAGTTTACGAAAAGATACGTAGCAGGCTTTTTAAATAATTACTCACCGCTCCCAACTTCCGCCCTTCCATTTTTCGGCTGCTTTAAATAAAGGTCTATCAGCACCCGGCAATCGGTGCTGCTATTCATATCAAGTATGCTTTCATCAATATGATTGTAACTGATTTCTACGGATTGCGTTTGTAGTTCCTGCAATTCCTTAAATGCTTCGGTAAATTCCATTGTGCCGGGTTTATACATTTTTAGCAATACCTGACCGTTTTGGGTTTCACCGTTCTGTTTATAAATGCCTTCAATAATTTCATTGGCCGGGGCAACCTTACGTTTTAGTTCATGCAGCAATTCATTAAGGCAAAGCTTCACCCTGATCTTTGCCGGTTGCCGTATAATATCGTTAAGTGTTTCAACCAACTGGTTGCAATCTGATACCGTGATCGTTGTTGTGTGCATAGGTATTTTTAATTGCTTGCTATTATTACCCAAATTGTCCCTGATAGAACTGCATAAATAGTTATATACTTATATTGAGTAGCTAATGAATAAGATGTTGCGCCGTCTATCGTATCGGAACCAGTGCGGGCAATGGTTATGGTGTTTGCCGTTGCGTCAATTCTTTTGAGAGTGTACATAATGCCAGCATTGGCCGATGATATTGCGGGCAATGTTATTGTTATGTTGGCGCTGGGCGCACTTGCAAGTATAACGCGCTGATTAATATTCAGCGTAGTATTTGAACTGATAAAGGCTGCAGGCCAGCTTGCATTTGTTCCAAATACAATGCCGCCCGCATCTTTAATTGTAAACCAGTCTGTATTGTCTGCAGCATTACGGAAAATAAAAGCAGTCGCGGCTGCCGGTTGAAATATTACCCCGGTGCTGCTTCCCCGCCTCACAAAGTTATTTCCACCAAGTTTTATCTGAAATGTGTTGCCAACATCTAACCCGGCCGGGAAACTTGCCTGACTTGAGAATGATTTAACACCAATAAAAGTCTGTGCTCCTATATTTACTAATCCTCTTGCTGTCGCTGAAGCATCCGGTAAATTAAAGGTATGTACACTTCCGCCGCTAACTATACCAAAATCAGTTCCCGTTACTCCTGTAGCAAATGTTTGTGTTAATGCGGTCAGCGTGTTAAGGGTTGTTATGCCAGTTCCACCACCACCACCTGAAGGTGATACCCACGCCGCGCCGTTGTAATATACAATAGCGTGATCGGTTAAAGAATAAATAGTAAGCCCTTCCGACGGTGTTGCAATTGCATCCCTTTGCGCATTTGTCATTCGCGGGAATAGTATTCCCTTTGTTACGCTTTCCAATGTTAAAAGCGCGGTTGCATCTATTGAAGCCGTACCGATTGCCACATAATCCTGTGGCAAATAACTATTCCCTGCTATTATTGTTCCCGCTGAATTTGAGATCATATTACCTATTACAGAAGTATTGCCACCGTCCGCGTCTTTATAAGCATGGGCAATATCGGCCATCCATTTTATACGGTTATTATGAACGGTAGAATTCTGAATACCATAAGCCGCCCCGCCGCCCCATTTCTTTAAAAACCATATCTGTATATTCTGTGAATCTTCCCATGCTATATTGTCAGCAATAACAACATCTGAACACGCATTTGCTGATATTGCTGCCGGGTTATAATTGGAGCGGGTATCAGTAGCGCCATCGCTCTTCTTCCCGTTTTTAAAGATTTGGTTACCTGAAACAATCGCTTTGGTAAAAGATATTGCAATCCCGCCATTACCATTTTGATAAACAATATTACCTCTGATGATAATACCTGTGTAAGTTGCTGCGTCGTCTGTCGCAACATCAATACCATAAGCGCTATTATTGTGAATAATATTATTTTCAACTATTGCATTTTTACTATTAAAAACATATATCCCCGCAAACCAATTGGGCGAAGTCGCATTTGTTTTAGCATAGCTTAATTCGTTGTGTCGTACACAAACGCCATTACCACCATAAAGCCTAATATTATCACTGTTGTTATTTGTAACAAGACAGTGTTCTATTGTGCCGGTTGTAAGTGAATTTGAATAGCCAATGCCGCCGTTGCCGTTTGTATCAAATTTGCAGTAAGATGTGCTTGCCCTCGTTGAATTATTAAATTCAATGCCAAACCCCTGGCAGGCATAAGCATAAACATTATACACTTTATTATTGTCACCCAAATAATAATATATGCCCTGTATTGACTGGTGCGAAGTTAAATCGGCGTGTCCCGTAGGGTTAGAATAAGGGTCAGGATTGTAAATATTTTGATTTGACTGATTGCCACTAATTTCTAAATCATGAATACTTGTATTTACAACGGTTGCTGAATGTCCGTTAAAAATAGGATACCAATTAGTGTCTGCAAGAGTGCCGGTTAAATTATTGAATGTTGTAATGATGGTATTGCCAATGCCATCCCCAAAAATTTCAATATCATTTCGTAATTCAATCCCGCGTTTGTTTGTCTGCGAAGATGCTTTTAAAACGGAAGTCGTTACTTTATACGTCCCGGCCGGTAGATATATTTTATTCTTTGTTCCATCGTTAGCAATCGCGGCATTAATCGCCGCCGTTGCATCTGTCGCCCCTGTATTATCCGCCCCGTAATCAGTAACGGCATTTACAATATCACCACCACCGCCTGTTAAATATCTTGCATCATAAGTTGCATAACCGCTTGCCCATTTTACAGCCGGGTTTGGATAAGTACCGGACAAATCACCGCCTGCGGAGCCTGAAGGAGTGCCGCCACCCGCCGCCGCATTTATTGTCCACTCCGGGTTAACAGACAGCAATTGTGTTTTTGGCTCCGCAATAGTTATATTAGTTCCTGCATTAATAGTAATACTCTTACTTAACGCAATAGGGTCTGTCTCGCCTGCGGGCGGCGGTGTCCCGCCCTGCAAAGTGATATAATCAAACCAGGCCCCTGATCCTGTGCCGGAAAAAGTTATCCTTATTTCATCAAAATCAGCGGATAACCAGGGCCATACCGATAATGGAATAACAATATTTTGCCATGTATTTATATTTGTTCTTGTGAATCCGACAGAATTATTTAGCGCATAACCTTTTGTGGCAACATTTATTCCCGCTTTTCTGAAATTAATAGTGATATTGGAATTAGTCACCATTGCGGCTTTTAATTTCACGCGTAAATTAATAATGCTGTAATTGCTTACCGGTTTTGTGCTGCCTGTTAATAATGATCTGAAATATTGCCCGTTTGTCCAGGCTCCTGCATCAATAGATTTTGTCCCGCGATAAACATTAACCGTATTATCAAAATTTACTGTTATGCCGCTTGCTGTATGGCTCCATGCTTCGGTATTTTCATCATAAACAATTTCGATATTACCGGGCGGCGGAACCGTCGCCCCCGTCTTGACATTGATAACGGATAATACCAATTGTGTGTCGGCATCAATCAAATCAAAAGGAATTTCAGGATTTGCCGACGGTGTGCCTTCAACAACAAAATAATTGTCTGTATTATTAACACCAATAATATCATAACGGTCAAAAGTCGCGTTGCCGGGCGAAAGTGTTACCTGTCCCGCTGCACTACTGCCATAAATGCCATTTATCAGGTAGGTTGCCGCTGTTATATCATAAATTAAGCCTGTACCGCTATAACTAACGCCACCACCCGAGAGTAGTCTTGTGTCAGTCCCTGCAATCACACTACCAATATTTTTTAGTACTAAATCATTGTCGCCCGTTCCATCTTTAAACCAGTATTCGTTTATAACCCCGCCCTCTTCAATAAAAGCCGAAACATGTCCCGTTCTGTAGTCAGGTTTATCTAAATAAGTCAGCACTTCAGCCGTTGAATTATAAGGCCGGTATTTAAATAATGCTTCATCATAAAAATAGGATCTTGCATCAGTCGGATTTGCCTGCGCAATACCGAGTGCCTTATTTGTAACGGTATGAAGTGAAGGATTATAAGACATTTCTATATTATTTCGATTGTTAATGCTCCCGTTCCCTGCCCATCAAGTGAATACTCAAAATTCGCGTTATAGGTCGTTGGGGTGCTGATACTGGTAATAATAAAACTACCGGTATATTTTTCACTGTTGCCGCCGTCATCAGTGCCTAAAAATGTAAACTGAAGCGGCTGCAATGTGATCTGCTTTTGACGCAAAACGGCAAGTGAATAATTTATATCAAAACTTACCAGCCCCGCCGCTGATAAGGTAAAGGAAAGTTTCAGCCCTTTAAATGTTTTCCATATACCGGTTCCCAATGTTGAAGTTTCGCCAATGTCTGCCGTAGTTGTTAGCGATGCACTACGGGCGCAGGCTACCGGCTTATCCGTTCCCGCGTCCGGTATGGTAAACATCACATCTTTGCCGCGTACTGTCATTGTTATGTTTCTTTATAAATATAATTAAAGGAATAAGCTGCACTTATGTCTGCTTCGCCTGTCTGGTATATCTCCCAAAGTGTCACCTGGAATATCTGCTCCATAAAGTTAATTTCAGTAACGCCCATAATAAAATTTAAATTAGGCAGCGTATCTATCTGAATAACATTCAATAGTGATATTAAATCTGTAAATTTTATTGAGCCTTCAATAATCGTTCGGGCTGTTGCCTGCATTTGTTGGCGTTCCAAAGTTGTTATGTCACCCAGGCGCCGCGTTTCAGTTAGTGCGCCGCGATGCCATGCTGAAGTTCTGGTAAAATATTTGTCGCCCACATCAGCGTCAAAAGCGGTTATTGCTGAAGTAAACAATGTACCCGGTATATTATTTTTACTTGTATCATCTATTAATATTTCCTGCTCCAGTTTACTTTTTACCTTTTCATTATATTCTGTTTTGTGCCGGTGTCCGGTAGTATCATCACGTTCATTTACGCGGGAAATGATCTCTAACTTTACCTGGTTCCAAACGGTTAATTGCCAGTTTGACGAGCCGCTGCTTGTTCCATGTGTTCCCCTGACCTCAATAGCTAAAACGCCATCTTTCGGGATAACAGGTAATTCAGCTTCCGCGCCTAAAATCGCATCAAAAGAAAATTGAAAATATTCTGTCTTTGGAGTGCTTGCCGGTATTTCAAGATAATATCCAAAACCAAGATCCCAGTTAGCAACCGGAAAAGCCCCGTTAAATCTTGGTTGTTCTCCCGGGTTTTGAACGATGGTATAAAGTGTGCCATCTGTGCAAATCAAATTAATTCTTACCCAGAATTGTAAAGTCAATGCGTCGTCAATATCCATTTTAAACTGTAGGGAAAAATTAATTTTTGAACCCTTTGATACTTCCACGTCATTCAATCTAACGCCGCGCTGCGTGTCCGGCGGAACGCCGGGTGTTACAACATATCTGTCAACTTCTTTTTCCGGTGTCTGACTGGTATCTGTAATAACGCGGATAGTTGAAGTATCCCCATGTGTATGTTTCCAAAATGGCGGAATCTCATAATCATCATTTCTAAAAACGCCGCTTGGAAAGGTGTTAAGAATATCTCCCGACGTTTTTAAATCAGTCCCAAATAATAAAACAACATCATTGTATTTAAAATTGTTTTCCACACTTTTAAAAGGGCGCAATATGGAGCGCGTTGCATCTGCATTAATAAAAAAGTTATTGCCATCAATAGCAATAGGAAAATTGGGCGCTAATGTTACAGCCGCCGGGGTGCTGAAATCTGCATTGTAAGCCGTTCCAGGTATTGCATTATTAAATAATTTCAGTTCAGGCCAGCGTATAATCCGCCATTTGCCGCCCGATTGCATAAGTGTGGAATTCAGCGGCATCAATATACTTTCAATTATCTCATAAAGATTTTGCCATTTGCCGCCGTCATCCTGGAATATATTGGAATGAAGCCGCGATTGTGCAAATGTGTTAGCGGTTGCACTGTCTGTCCTATCCTGTTCGGTATTCTCGTAAATATTGGAATAGATTTCAAAGGGCAATAAAAGCCCGGTATTAATCAATGCTGTTTGGATATAGGTAAATAAAGAAAGCTTTGCAAGCGGGCTGTCGAATTTATATATCTCATAGTGCATACCTGGAAAAGTGCCATTTGCCGGAAATGATTCTTTAATAATCAATGTTAAAATAACCGTTGAACTATTAAAATCAGCATCAATAATTGTATATCTGTTACCATCATAAATCAGTAATTGGTAATCACTAACCGGCATATCAATAGTCCCTGAAGGCTGTGGTATTGCGATAGTATTTAAACCGGTGATTGTAACATCTGCTGTTGATAGTCTTACCAATGTCTTAAAATCAGCGGTTTTATAGCCCTCATCAAATGGAATATCTTTTAACAGTGCAAGATTATCAGTTGCTTTTAATGTTACAAGGTAGGGCGGATCTATAAAGGTTTCGCGGCAATCATCCTGCACAATAAAGCCTGTCCAAAGTAACTGCCCTGATAAGTAGTGATAATAATTTACCTGCCAGGCTTCAGAATCCTCGTTGTAAAATGTACTTAGCGGTGTCGAGCCATCATTATAAAAGTTTATTGTTGCTTCACTTGCGCGGATGGGGTTTATTATGTCGTCATCACCGCTTTGATAGTTTAAAATAAACGGATCCGGCCCGCCATCGAGAACAGGCGAAGTGCCGGTATAATCTTTTAAAAGAAGATGAACGGTGTAGCGTATATCTGCCCGCGAATAAAAGGTTATAATATATCTTACACCGTAGGCCATTTTTTAATAACTCCGTCCCCGTCTTTGATTTGTTCGTGATTGAATTAAATAAAGATCATCGCCGCGCACCCTGGTTTCCAGTACAACCACCTGTGGCCCGGTCTGCATAAATTCATTAAGGCGATCGAGAGGTATAATCGCCTCCGGCCCTTTTTCACCGATAAGTGCATGTATCGGCCCTGTAACAACGCCGCCCGTAGCCATTGGCGTTGCAGCTACACTATTTTTTATTACTTGTGCAAGTGCAATAAGTGCAACACCCGCCGCCGCTGCTACAACCGGGTTCAATGTCTTTATTGCTGTTTGTATTGCTTCCAGCCCGATTGCCAACCCTATCAACGTTTTGCCTAACGATTCCATAATACCAGCGACGGCATCAAATACCCCTGCAAATGGGTTGCTCTTACCACTTATTAAATTGCCAATAGCTTCACCAAATGCAGCCAAAGTATTTTCTACACCAGCTTCAATAGTTTTGCCAAAACCTTCATTAAATGCATCAGCAAGCTTTACGGCTGCCGTTCTTACATTTGAAGTTTCTGAAACAATTAATGATCCTACTTTTGGCATTTCTTTGCCTAACGCCGCAATTTTATCGAGTATGGGCGGCAAATGTGTTATTTCTTCATTGACGGATTTAAAAGCAGTTCTTAATTCTTCTACAGCCTTTGCGGTTTCTTTTATTTTTTCAGGTGCATCCGGTTTTATAATATCCGGCGTTTTTATCTTGCCGGTCAATTGTTCGACTTTTATCAATAACCCGGTTTGCTCAAACATTAATTGCGCCTTTTCATGGAAAATCCCTTTTATAGTTTCTTCTGATTTCCCTGTCAATTCAGAAAGGCGTTTAATTTTGTCCGAAGATAAAAGAGTGCTTTTTAATAATACCTCGATTTCACTCCAATTCGCCGCTTGCAAGAAAGTAATATTATTGGTATCAATAAGCCGGCTGTTTAAAATATCCATTCTCGTTGAAATCTTTACAAGCTTTGCATTAACGTCGTCAAGTGAAGCAAGCGCCGCTTTTGATTGCACCGACATATTTAGAGCATTAATATAGCCTATGTATGCCCTGGCAGTAGTATCAACAAGTCCTTTTTCTGTTTTTAACTGATTAAAATATTCCGGTGAAATCCTTATTAATTCTTCAACGGCTTTTTTCTTTTCATCGCGTGTTGCTGTATCGCGCTGTAAAACAGAAATAAGTGTTTCGACTTTTGTTAATTCCTGCGTTGTCTGCTGTTCGGCTTTTTTCAATGCTTCGGCATAGACATCAGTTGCCTTTGCTGCCTCTTCCGTTTTCTTTGAAGAGCTAAAAAGCTTATCACCAAAAACAACAAGCAAAGACGAAACAACGGAAACGGCAACCCCGATACCACCCGCTCCCGATAATCCCGCCACCATCTGCTTTAGTGCGCCGCCCGCGCTGCCGCTTTCTTTTTGAAGGCGTTGAAAGCTTTCCAGCATCGGGTTAATATTGTTTGCTATTGCGCCGAAGTTTCCGCTTAACGCAACATAAGGTGAATCCTGTACTATTCTGCTAAAATCGGTAAGTGCCTGCCCTGCTCTATCAGTGCCCTTTTTTACATCATCCCCTACTTTAGATACAGCGGGCGTAGCTTTTACTTTTGTTAGCTGTGCCTCTAATTTTTTTAGCTGTTCTTCCAGCCGCTTTATCTGATCTTCATATTGTTTTATCGGGCCTGTTTCAGGTACGGGAGCGGGTAATTTTAAAGCAGAAAGCGCCTTTATCTGTTCTTTTAAAAGGTTTATTTCATTAACTAATGGCACAAGGTCGGCGGTGCCTTCTTTTCCCATTGAAGAAAAGCCCTGTGTTAATCTTTCAATTGCCGCCACCGCCTGCGATATGTCGGCACCGATTTTTATATCCATCGCGGCAACATCAGCCATTTGTTATGATTTTATGCTTTTGTAAAATATCTTCATATTCCTTTGATTGTTGAACTTGCTCACGCGGTCGCAATTGCTTTTTTATCGCTTCCCATGTTTCCGCGTCTATTTCGGGGCGCTCAATTTTCACAGCTTCTTTATCACCGGGCAAAGACCAGAATTCATTGCAAAACTTCTGATAAGAAATATTTTTTACGAATGGCAAAACAGAAATAAATGATTGCATGCGGCGCTCATTGGATGCGGCATATTTGCGGCGGTTATATCCCTTTATCAGCGCCATAAATTCACGCGGCAATAACTGATAATATTCATGCGGCAAAAGCCCGATTTCACCAAAGATTATAGCGTGCGATTCTTCCAATGTCATGGCGTCGCTATCATCTTTTTTTTTGCATCTTCGGAAGGCTCCCCATTGGCGCGGTTAATTGTATGTTGATATACATTTGAATTTATAAACGTATCTTTTATTTTTTCAAGAATACTGCCTTCAAATGCACCGCCGCTATTTTCATCTACCCATTCTAAAACATCCTCAAAAGTAAATTCCGGTTCAACCTGTTTCGCATAAGCATTGCCCAAAATGCCGCCATAAACAAGTGCTGTTATATAACGAACACCAGATACAGGAACGCCCTTTATCTCACCCATGCGCTCGATGGCATACATATTGAACTTAAGCCCCGTCTTGCGCCCGCTGATTTCAATTTCAATATATCCGTTTTGCGTCATGGTGTTACCGTTTGCGTAATGTCGCCGGTTACGGTTATGGTTCCAGAAAACTGCCCCGCCTGCCCTTCATCATAGTTTTCACCATACCCGGAAAAATAACCTGTCCCGATTTTTACAAAATCGCCGCTGGTAGGTGTAGCGGGGCCTATCTTCCACCCAAAATTTGTCCTGTCCTGCCACAGATCAAATATATCAGGCGTGGAAACTTTACCGCTGCCTGGTACAAGCTCTGTAAATCCGCTTAATGTGATCGTGCTGGAAAGAGTGCCGGGGCTGCTGTCCGGCCCACAAAATGATGACGTATCATTTGTTTCTGTTGTGCCTGAAAAGCTGTGAGCGGTCAAACAAACAACGGTATCGTAAGCCGTTCCGCCTGCCGGATCGATTAATAAAAAATAGGTGTTAGCTGTGATCTTTGCCATATTGGTAAAGTTTAAGTGTGAACAATTTTAAATCTGAATGTTATAAACCGGTTGATAAAGACAAAATTTTGTGTTGCAATGGCTTCGGTAACATTATCATTTACCATTTTAATACCTATATTCTGAAATTCCGGCGCAAGATTTAGAACGGTCTGCTGATCTGGATATAAAGCCGCATAAATTGCCGCCGCTATTGTATTAATGTGGTTACCTGGATTCGCTTGTGATTGTTTTGTAAATATGCTGATCTGTACCGCCGTTTCTGTATCGCTGCTGTGCATAGTGGAAACATCGGTATTGGCTATTGTATTAATGGTTATATATTCCGGTGTGTTTATTGTCGCCGGAAGATAATAAGCATAAACCGGAACGGGTGAAACCGCTGTTATTAACAGGTCATAAATCTTTTGCCTTAATATCGTGTTTACATCTTTCATGTTGTCAGGGATTTTATAACGGCTTCAACATTATCTAAAATAATCGGCCTTTGTTTTTCGTAGGCCGGGAATAAAAAAGAGTGCCGTTTTATCCCATGTCTTAAAATGCGAATTGCGATAACATAAGCGATATTATAAATGTCCTCTTCGGCCTTTTTCCCGGTCTTGCTGCGTCCTGATTTTGTTAAGCCATGTATTCCTTTTGCGCGGACCCAGTCAATTAAATTCATAAGAAGATCATGACCTGTTCCCGGGTTTTTACCTTTGGCCCTGAATTGTGCTGCATAGGTTTTCCAGTCGGCCGGTAGTGTTGAAACATATTGTGCGGCATAACGTCCCGTTCCAAATTCAATAAAAGGCGCATAAAAGGCATTGACTGTAATATGCTTTTCCAATAGTTTGGAATTATCGGGATTAATGGAAGCGCGTAAACCACCTAAATTAACCGGTGCCAGGTCTTTTGCTGTTGTGGCGATATCTTTTGCGTTTTCGTTTAATACTTCATCGACCCTTTCAGCTAAAACCTTTTCCATCAACTTTAGTTTTTCGACGCCTTTTATTATTTCAGCAATATCTATTGTGATCGAATTAGCCATAAACTATAACTTTATTATTTTGCTCCAGTGCCGGAATTAATCTTGTAAATACATACCTGAAACCACCGATTAAAATAGTGCTCTCAAATACCTGGTCGGGTATTGCGCCCTGATTTGCCAGTGCATTAAACCAGGTATCTTTTTGAGTAAATGTTGCCGGGTATTTCAGCACTAAATAATTACCCACTGAAGCGGCTGTATAATCGGCATTTATATTACCTGTCGCCGTAAAATCTGCCTGCTGCTGGTAAGTAAATGCTTCCACATTGCCAGCGTCGAAAGGTATAAGGCTCCAACCCCAGTAAACAGTTGATCCAGTAGGCGCCGGCGTTATTTGTTCAGCCCCTTCATTTGTTGTATATGCTTCAATATTTAAAAAGTTTTCGCGGCCCTCATTTTCGCGTATGATTGACTGAATAATCAGGTTACTACCCAGATAAACTATTTCATCCGTATTTATTAAGGGTCTGCTTTTTTCAGTGCGCACTTTTATACGAAATGCTTTTGTATAACTGATCTGTGCATTATCCAGTGTCTTGCTGCCGGAAGAGGTTTCTACCTTTGCCCAAATTGTCCATGATGATAAAGGAGACGCAATATTGCCGCCTGCCGGGTCCCGTGCGAACTCGTAGCGGTTTATTATTATGCGCCTGTTAAATTCACTTATCATGTTACTCTTCTGTATGGTTTTAGTAATTTCTTTACTGCCGGGCTTAAACCGGTTCCTTCCTCTGTTTCGTCGCCCCTGTGCTCATATAGGGAAGCGACTTCCATCAGGATCGCCGTTTTATATAGTTGCTCAAGATTAGCGGCGGATTCCCCGGCCGTATATTTTGCCCTTACTTCTGTACATGGATCCAGCGCCTTAAATTTTTCATATTTCAAGGTATATTCGACCGGTTCACCTGTATTGCTGTTTGTTACTTCCGTTATTGTATTCACCGGGCCATAAGGCAATCTTATTTCGTCCAGGCCAATAAAAAGAAATGCGGTAATGGTTCGCGGAATTAAAGACATGTTTAAAAAGCCTTCGCATAGTTGCCGCGCTGCAGTGATAAGCGATGTTAATAATGTATCATCGTCGGGAACATCGATCTTTAGCCAGCTCTTTGCATCAGCCAGCGTCACCGGTTCCACGCCTTCAGCGGTAAATGTTTTATCAAGTAGCAGGTTATCCATTTTCAGAAATTTTTGGTTTGCGCCCTCTTTTTTTGACAACCACACCCGGACGCTCGATCGTTTTTTTTTCTTTTACCTGGCTTATTTCGCGCTTTTCCTGTACTGGCTCCGGTTCCTGCTTTTCCCTTATTGCCTCTTTGCCTTTTGCCTCTTGATTATTACTTTCCATAAACTTTAATAATTTATTAAGATCATTTTTTCGATTGCGTTTTTTGCCCATGCTTACCACTTCATCATATATATTTTTATGATTTACCAGCATATTAATTGCCTCTTTAAATTCCTGTACATTTTGCCCGTTGCAGTAAGTCGCCGCATCGCCGCAATTTTCGTGAAGACCGCGCGTGTCGCTGCATATAACAGGAATACCGCTCGCCATTGCTTCACTTGCCACCATTCCCCAGGATTCATAAACCGACGGCATTATAATGATGCGGGTATCATTGTAAATGGTTCTCATATCCTGTTGCGGGGCCATAAACTGGATATTGCGAAAGCTGTTTACCTGAATAATCTGCACATTATAGCCGCCCTTTATACCTAAAAACCGGTGCTGCGGCATCGCATCGGCAAGATGCTGCAATAACATGCCGCCCTTCTCTACTGCGCAATTAACGAGTGTAATAAACCGGCTGTAATAATGATCTATGTCATTAGCCCAGTAATCGCAATCAATAACAGGATGACAAACAATAAAGGGAAGAGGTAAATTAAGCTCACCGGCAAGGGCTTCGGAATTATAAATAATATAATTATTTACCGGCCCGCTTAATAAATAAGGGTGAGGGTTGTTATTATGCAGTAAATGGTAAAGCGGTTTATTGTGATACCATGCCAGGTTGATGGCGGTTTCAGAATTCAGTAAATGTGTGATGATCTTATCAGCCCAAACATAATATTGATTAATGTCGCGTTTGTTGCTTACAACGCGGATGCCGCCATACTGATAACCATCGGTTTCATCATCAATACTCACAATAACGTCATGCCCATTGTTTACCAGGTAAACGGCTATTTCGTGCAGGAACTTTTCAGCGCCCGCCAGCGTTTTTGGTAAGTAGTAATGTGCATGAATAAAGATTTTCATTTATTGTTTCTTATTACTTCTAATTTGCTGTAAATAAATATCTTCACTACGTATTTTTACTTCAAAATCTTTTGTAAGTTTTTTCATAAAATCTTCCTTAAACCGAATCGGAATAACAGTATTTTTTAATTGCTCCCATTCATTCATCCATTCAATAACTGTTTCAATCTGTTCTGGTGTTAATTGCGTAGTCATTTATTGTTGTTTACAATTAAAAAGGCTATTGCCGTTAATATTAAACCCATTGTGTACCATGCCAGCGGTTTAAAATATAAATCTGAAGTCGTGTTAATTTGAACCTGTTTTTTACTGTATATTATCGAATCCCGGCCGCGCCCTGTGTCTTTTATTATAACCGTATGAAACGAATCTTTTTTTATTATCGTTGAATCAATCGCCGTTCCTGGTTTTCGTATTACTGCACAAGCGTTCCACGTGAAACATATAAGCACTAATATAATTGGCCTAAGGGCTGTCATCTTCATTTGCCATATCTTCAATCAGTTGATTATTTGCCGCGATCCTTTGTACTTCTTTAAGCAAACGGTTCAAATTATCTTCGATATATATTCTCAAATCACGGTAACCGCCCCATCTACGGTTGTCATAAAGCCATAACAGGTAAGCCGCCGGAACATCACCCATTCTTAGCCCTTTATACTTGCCGAATGGCATCGGTGAATTATGATTTGTTATCATCTTTTTACATATTTGGCGATTGTCATTCTTTGTTGTAATTCGTCTTTTACCCGGCCATCTTTTAGAATAATAAAACCCCTATCGGCAAAATCTTCGGGCGTATAAAAAGAAAGATGCTTTTCCAGTTCATTACCATGTTCCGCGCCCTGTGCCACAAATTCGCCCGGTGTGCTTATCAGGAGTAGCCCGTTCGGTTTCAGATAAAGTTTAAGCGCATCGGCTATCGCCAGCCCCTCATTACGGAGAAAATGTTCTATCACATCCAAAAACAGGATCGTATCATAGCTGCCATAATTTTCAAACTCAAGCAAATGCGTTTTTATATCCCGGATATAAACCTTGTTGTAGTGCTGCCAATTGGGATTCTGATAATTATTAAAGCTTTCCACGCCTGTTAATAATACTTTTCTATCACCACCCAAATCACAATATTGCCTGATTACCGCCCCATAAAACCCGGTGCCACAACCCAGATCCAAAACCGTTAAAGGGTTCTTACTATTTAGTTCACATGCAATAATTGAAACAATGGAGAATGAAGAAATCGGCATCAGGCTTATTTTAAAAACCCCGGCAAAACCACCGCCGGGGTTCCTTTTACCAAAAACAAAAGCAAGAAAGTATTAATTAACTATGAAGGCATCAGTTTGCTCAATTACCAGTACCTCACGGGCTTCAACGCGAACAGTGATAAGGTTCTTTATTACGTTATCCTGATCCTGCTCAAAGAATTCCACCTTTAGCGGATCTGCCACCGCAATTGTGGCATAAGTCCAGTCGCCGGTAATCGTTTTGCCTGTTGGAATCCAGCTTGTAGGATAGAATGGTATGCCCGCAATCCTGCTTGCGCCAAGTGCATCGGTAACGATCACACCGGGAGCACCATATGAAGCGCCTGCACCGCCTTTGACCAGCATCAACTCAGCCCATTTTGCATATGTGCCAACAATGCCATTTGGAACATAACCAGCACCGCCAAGTGAAGCGATATTATTGATTAATTGTTCTGCATAGTTTGCACCGGCTGCTCCTGGTGTGCCGGTTGCCACTGCTGCCAAATCACCGTAGAACTGTATATTTTCAGCTTTGGTAAAATCGCGCAATAAAAGACGCGGGAGCCATGTTTGAAGGAAAGGAAGATCCTGCAGCATTTGTTTTGTAATGCGCACATGACCGGCGATATAATCGGCTTTAAAATCCACCATGCCAATATTATAATCAAGTTGGGGTTTGGCCACATTTTCACCAACGCGGGAAACGCTGCCCGTAACGCCTGTTTCGCGGGGCAGGGTTATCCATCCCGTTTCAGTTCTTACTACTTCGCATAAGTCGCGGAAATTATAACCGGCGCTCCCTGTCTTTGGGGAAAAATCAAGATAGGAACGAACAGCGCCGCCGGTCAGGTGCGTTGCTTCGGTCATGATGGCCTTCATTTCAAAGGCATGACCTTTTCCTTTGCGGGTTGTGCGGATGCTGTCAAAGTTTTCTGCCAGTGCCTCACGCAGTTTATTCTTAAATGTTCCCTGGTCGCCGTCGGGCAGAGGTACGGCATCTTTGCGTTTTATCAGTTCATTTAATGCCTTTTGGTTGGCGTCATCGCGCTGATCTTTTGTTTGCTGCCACTCTTTAAAAGCGGCTTCGCTGGCTTCAAAATCGGCTTTTATTTGTTCAATGGTTTGTTTCTGTGAAGTAAAATCGCGCTGAATTCCTTTAATGCCGTCATGGATCGGCTGTAATTCGGGATCGATATTCGGATTGTCCATCTTGCGGAAATTTAAAAAGTTGAATAATTGGTTTTGTATCCCATCTATTCACCTTTGATTTGTTATCCGGCTTAAGTGGGGCAATCGTCCCGGCTTGAGTGGTTGCGTTTGAAAGGTCAATAATTGTTTGGAAAAGCTGTTTATTGTAGATTAGTAAGCTTTCTATTGTTTCATCAGATATATCTGCATTAGTGCAAAATCTTTCTATAGCTACCTGTTTTTTTATCAGGTTATCAATATATAGTTTTTTGTCCTGTGCCTTCAGCCCGGTTACCGGTGTCAATGAATTAGCACCCCAGGCTGTGAGCGATGATCCTTCCCAAAGTTGCAACTCTGTTAGCTTTGTTACAGTTTCATCAGTAGTATCTTTTTCCCATTTAATCACGCGGTAACCTATTGAATGCTCCGTGATCAGTTCGCTTTCCACCATCTTTACAAATTCTTTACCGATCGTGTGCGATCCTATTTGTGATTCATAATAAAGCCCGGTAGTATCTTCTTTTAGTGTGAATATTTTGCCGAGTGGTTGCTCTGGTCTGTGATTCAATAAATGTTTTATACGGGGCTGCCCGCTATCCGGCCCGCGATCTGCAATGGTCTTTACATAAGCTCCCGGCATAATTATATCACCGTCAGAATCTTTATTGCCGAAGGCGGAAAAATAACCGGTAACAATCCCTTTTTTGGAATCTGCATCTTTGAACGATGCGGCAAGAACAGCAGTTTTATAATTATAGATGTTTTCCATTTTTGGGAAATGGTTTCCCAAATGTAGAAATAATTTGTAAGGGTTGCTTAAAATTTAATTTGAGGTAAAGGGGCAGCGCAAAAACGCCGCCCGATAGTTAGCTAATCTGTGAATTAAACCCTTATGATTGATGTTGCTAAATTAGAAAGGAATTCTCACTTTTACTTTAAGACCCTTTTAAGTTGGGCAATGGCATAAAAAAAGAAAGATAGCAGTTCGGCTACTATCTTTGCTTTGTGAAACTGGAAATTCACGCTGGAAAGTTCAGTTTGAAATTGGAGATTTCATTTGAACTGATAAAAGAGTTTATGGAAAAGCTCTTTTAGGCGTGAGGGGGCGGTTCGCCGCCCCTTCCGGTTTCACAAATATACAACTTTAAATAAAAAAATATTATTCCCTATAACTTTACCGGCAGCCCCCTTGCATCCCTGATAACATTAAAGCCTACTGTACAGCGGCATTGAATCACGTCACCCGGATCGGCTTTTGGATCGCCTGGCTGCATCACCTCATCAAAACCGCCGTTTAACATGGGTACTAAAAACGGCTGATCCATTGGAACCGTCTTTCCATCCATAGCAACATGACTATAATTATCACGCGGAATCCTGCGCGTCCTATTATCGCGGGCAGCAATCCAAAGTTTTTCAGTTTCAAAGCCGGTCTTTTTAGCCCCTTGTACGGCTCCGAAGTTTGCAGCTTTTATTGTCTCCGTTCTTGCTATTACAATGGCACGTTTCGCCGGGAAATCATCTACAAGCATACTTTTTGCAACGTCCTGAATAGAACGGCCCGTTTGCTGTGCGTCAATCAACTGTTTTAGGATCCACTCTTTCATGGTGTCGTTTATCTCTGAAACCATGCTTAAATTATGCAGCCGGAAATATGCTTCTATTATTGCAATCATTTCCTCATTGTAGCCTATTGGCATTAATGCTTTTTTGCCTTCAGCCTGCCGGGTCAACAGATCACCCTCTTTCTTTATTACCTGGTAAATGCGCCCGCCCCAGATCCTGCCTGCATCAATATAAATATTTCTTATCGTTATCATAATACCGGAAGGCTTCAGCATGTTTGCATCTAATTGCGCAATTGCCCGCTGAATAGTAGGCTCATCCGTTGCATTGCGGATCATTTCTTTTAAGTTGGCATGGATCTTAGGTTTCCAGGCCTTTACGCTGGAAACGGTGAAGCGTTTGTAATTGGTGTAAAGGCTGGCAATGTCGGCGGCGTTCATAGGGTAAAGATAAAAATAAAAAAAGATGACGGGTCTCTACTCCTGTCATCTTCAGACTTTATACAAAAAAGTTTGCGGGGCTAATTATTATAAATTTCGCCATTGCTCAAAGGTGTAACCAATATAATTCTTTGCTTTTATAATTTGCTGTTTATATGCTGCATATTGCGCCGCTTTTTCTATCGGGACATTCATTCCAATCTGTTCACCCAAAACGTTAGCATCAGTAATAATTATGTCTTTCATTACAATAAAAATAAAATTATCTTTTTTAGTGAAATAAAGGTTTGCATTCCATTTAAGAGCTTTTACAAAAGAAGATGTAATAAACTTCATATTACTCACGATTGCGCTGCTATCTTCCACTATAATCCAATCGGTTATTTTGGTGCCCTTCTCCGATATATTCAGCCCATCGCTGTTAAATGCCACTACTGCTTTATTCAGCATTAATTTAACCTGTAAGGGGAAATTGTTGTCTTTGAGAGAAACAGAATCTTTATAGATAAATTTTTCCTGTGCATTTACAATGCCCGCCGACAATAACAGACCGGCAACAATAACAGCTAATTTTTTCATTTGATATTGAATTTTAAAGGTTTAATAAGGCCGCAAAGATAAGCCCGGCAAAGGCTTTCCCCGGTTAAATAGTGCTGAAAGAAACGGGTTTAACAGTGTTAGTGTCGTTTCAAAATCTCATTAAGCAGACTCTATCAACTCAAATATTTTTCTTTGATTGTAAATGGCAATTAACTCAAGCGTTCCGTCGTAATATGGAAAATTCCTTGCAAATACATCGCCGTTTGTCATCACGTTTATATGTACGCCCTCTTTTCTGTTTTCAGGACTTTCTTTCTGTAAAAAAAGTATGCTGCATAATAAATCTTTGTGCTTAAAATCACGGTAAATGGTTGTGCCGCCTATACTAACTGAATAGTAGTTTTCAAATTCACTCTCATTTGTAAAATCAAGTGCTAATGATCCAATTTTTTTCGCAATTTCTTCTGATATGTATTTCATCCCATCAATTATTTATCCGTTTCAATAGCAATTAATTCACAGGCTTTTGTGTGCCCGGCTTCGGCCTGCTCCCAGGTTGAATACCTTTTCCGGTACCCACCATATTCGCCGCCAAATATCATTGTTTCAAATAATAGCGGGTCGCCTTCGTTATGGAAATCATGATCGATACTTAAAAATACCGTTGAAATTTTTACTTCACCAATTTTCGTTTGTCTGACCACTCTATTGACAGACTCAAAAAACCGGCCCCACTCATAAATATCAGCGGCTTCTTTCGGTTCTTTGCCATCTAAAATATAAAGTCCTAACATATCAATTATTTATCCGTTTCATAATCTCATCCATATCAACGCTAATTTTAAGCGCATCAAAATTCACTATGTCGCCATTTTTATAGCGTTCAATCATTAGCCGTAACCGGCTGCGCTTTACTGTTTTTTCAAACTTCAGTTCATCACTTAATAAATCCTCATCGGTATAGGGAAAGGCGTAATTTAGTATTTCTTCGATCTGCATAGTTTAGGGAGTTTTACCATTTTGCAATTTTATCATTGTCTTTGTGCATCGTATCAGTTATCCATGACGTAAAAACCATTAGAAACCATATAAAAACACCGATCCATGAACAAATAGCAACAAATATTGCAAATTTTCTTTCACCAACTGTCCACGGCATTGGTTTTTCATATGTCCGGTTTTTGTCTTTTATCCGCCACTGTTTGTATAAATAATACGCTAACGGAATTCCGGTTAAATAAATAAGGATACGCGTTAAAACATCAACTGCGGTCATAAATTTTGAAGGTTTATAATTATTGCTTTAGATTTGCAGTAAAATCGGGGCGGACGAAACCGCCCCAATCAGGGCAATTAGCTAAAAGAATTTGTCTAAAAACTCTTTCAGCACCTTCAAACTAACTTTAATAAGTAGCTTGAAGTTTTTAACCTTGATCTTGATTTTACCACAAAACAAAGATAGCCGTCAAAAAGCTATCTTTTGTTTTTTATACCTATTTTAATTAATCGGCGCAGGCATTGAGAAGCTCAATTCATCAATCAGACTATAACCCTGCTTTACCAAAGGAAGATTCATGTTTTCATTATCAATGGCATCCCATTTGAAGAGCTCCCTCATTTCATTGCCTGTTGGCGTAATCGGTAAAGCTGCCAGCACATTGGCAAGCTGCTGGTAATCATCTTGCAATTCGGTAATGCCGCTTATATCCACATCAACAAACCTTTTGCGCTTATCCGGCCAATTGGAGACGGCCACAAGTTCACTATTGAATTTATCGCGGAAGGTGTAGGCAAGGGGCAGGCAAATATTTGTGTACATCTGCTTTATCATTTCCTTTACATTGCTTTCCGTTGCCGCTGCTTCACTATTAAACAGAATCGTAGAAATTCCACCGTAAATATTGCAAAGCCTTTTAAAGTCCATGTTTTGCAAACCGGAAAGTTCCATATCAGCCAGCTTTAGCCCGATAGGAATATAACCTTTTTCACCGGCGCTGAAGAATGGCGCTCCCTTATTCTCAGCTTTGCGGATATAAGAAAAAAAGTGTTGCCGCATGAGGTCTAAAGAATCCTGCGAAACCTCTTCATTGCCTAATGTCTTATCATAAACGATGCCGGGCAAACCGCCATTTTGCAGTTGTGAAACGCTGGCATCATCTGCACTGGTCAGCCGCGTTAATAACTTACGCGCTGGCACCAGCGGCGAAAGCCCGCGAAAGCGGGAATAATTACTCGTTGCATCATAACCATAAGAGTTTTCAGGGTTGAATTTTTTGATCTGTATAATATCATCCGGCGGTATGCTTTTATAAATCGATTTACCACCCACTATAAATTCATAGCTGGTCACACTTTGCGGATAATCGCGGCTAATATGCAGGATCACGTTTGAGGGCGGCAAGATATGTAATTCAATCACAGCTCCGGCACTCCCACCCATATCGGGGCGGTATTTGTAAATAAACACCTCACCGCATAACAGGTAATAACAGAAAGCCGCTAAGAAAAATTCCTGCTGTGACTGGTAAGGGTTCGGCTTTGCCAACAGTTCCGCCAATGGATCCGTTTCGGGTGCTTCGTCCAATGCTTTTGCCTGCATTAGCATAATATCATAAATGCCTTTACTGCTGTAAAATTGGCGGCTGGTAAGGGTTCTAAGCTTCGCCGCCTTACGCTCATCTTTCTGGTAATAAGTATAAAACGGAATCAATGATGTTGTTTCGGCGATCTTATTCACAACGGCATAAACCTGGTCATTATTGATATAATTGTTTGCTGCACTTGCGGCGGTGTGATCGGGATAAATCGGCGGGTTTATTGCCCCACGTCCCCAAACCTGTTCTGAAAGCATAGCAGTTAGTGCGGGCGAAAATATATTTTGAATTGCTTTTAATTGCAGTTCGAGACCGGTTATTTTTCTTTTCCCGAAGAGGTCGGGTAGCAATATTTTCACATCTTTAAATTAAATTGAATGTAAATCTATATAATATATTAGCTTTCAGCCCTGAATTTTGTTATAGGCCTCACCCAGACAGGTGAACTCCCCGTAAGGGAAGAACTTTTTGATAAAATGTTGCTCTTCATATTGCATTGACCAATGATCTTTTCGCGGCATGTGAACAGTCATAAAACTTGAAATGAATAGTTCCCGCGCCGCTACGCAATCGGGGGCAACAACGCGTACCCACCATGCCCGCATCGGTATGCCTTCGTTGTTGTAATGATTCTGTCCAAAGGTGAAATAGTAGTTGTTCATGGTCGATAGATTGAGCGCTTTTATTTATTTTTTTTTGCTCGTATCCTTTTATTTTTTCTTTAGTCCAACTATAAACCTCATTTCCTTAATTAGTTATCTTTGTACCGCACTTTGGGCAATCTATTCGTGATCTATGACCTCACTCGTTGCGCAGGGTGAGGTTTTTAAATACTTAATTTTTCAAAATATTCATCTATATATTCTTTAAGACTAAGCAACATTTTTTTACTTAGCTCCCGTTCTCCTTCATTGTCGTACTTTTCCGAGTCACGCAAAATCTCAAGCATAATATTAAATTCCCTCTTAGGAGGAATGGGAGGAACTAAAATTGGCCCAATGCGGGTATTGATATTTTTGTCTTTTCTTGACCAAAACATAATTTTTCTTGTTTTCAATATGGTTAAGAGACTGACTCATTAAAATTGGCTATTTTGCCAATACAATAAGAAATGTAATTAAAAATATTGCAGCAACGATTAGTAACCCCATTTCACGATCGCATGTATCAATTTGAATGCCTATCGGCTTAGGCCGTATTTTGGGCTTTTCCTTTTCTGTCATTTCTTTTTTCTTTTGGATAAGTAGGTTCACGGTTATTCATTTTTATTCACCGTTCCCGCCTTCCGTCTCAGGGGGGTAAATAGATTGATACAGCGCCTGAATGTCGAGCGTATACTTATTAGCCGCCTCTACCATGTCTTTTGCGTAATCATGGGATTCCGTTTGAAATTCATCTGTAATACCTTCGAGAGTATCAATATACTCTTCGGTTCTTACCCGGCTATCTTCTCTAAACTGATCGCTTAGCTTGCGCAACTCTTCGGCGAAGTTTACGCCTTGTTCTACTGACATAATATGTGTTTTTAATTGTGAATATTCAGGTTAAAAAAGGCGGCTGTTATTAAACCGCCTCTTTGGTATCATCGCCTGCATTTATCCGCCGGTTTCCTCGGCATCGTGATCAAGGCTACAAGCCGCCCGCCGGTTGTTACCTGTACTTTCTTCCGGACGCCATTCCCGGATATAGTCTAACATCATATTTTCAAATGCTATATCCTCGTTGTACAGACGGCAATTATTTTCAATAACTATAAACCAAAACCGTTTTAGGCTTATTCAGCCGCGTGTAAATGGCATAACGCATAGCGTCCAAAGCATGATCCATAAACTTTACCGGCTCATCTAATACCCTTTCATCTTTATCAATCTTCCATTTGTAAGACTTGATTTCTTTAATTATATTAGTGCTGTTACGTGTTATGAACAACGGGTAAGATTTTACCTTTTGAATCCCATCATAAACACTTTTCTCCGCGGGTAAAGCATAAAGCCCCATGCGCTTTATTTCTTCAATTGTCTTTGGCTCCGCTGCATCGCAATAGATGGGACACGACCGTGTTAAGCCGTATATCTTTATCACTTCGGTTAAATCATTCGTCGTTAATTTGGTTTCATAAAAGATTTCTTCCACGTAGATACACTTATCCCGGATGCCGACCTTTACCAGTGCTGAAGGGTTATTATAACCAAAGTCAAGACCGTAAAAAGTATCATCGCATTCGGGGAAATGGTCAACAAGCTGCCAATGAGTGTAGATCGTTGCCTGACTTGTGCCGCGCAGACCTAAGCCATAAACATTCCAAAGATTTATATCAGCATCTTTAAGGCTTTCGATCTCATCTACCATTTCTTTTGTAAGCTGCCTAAGGTTGTTCTTATACGTCGAATGTATGCACTTATTACCCGGCTTATCGGCGACCGCATAACACCACGAATAAAGGTCAGCAGGGTTATAATCTAAAAATATCGTTTCATTGGTACGTATTGCTAACTGCATATATGTTTCCCGGCTAATAAGGTTCGCTTCATTAATCCAAAGTATATCACGCGACGGGCCGTGAACCTTACTGGTATCTTCAACGCCGAAAAATTCAATGTAGCTGCCGTTCGGGTAGTTATAAACCTGGTCAGTCTTATTGAACCATTCATCGCGGTAAATGCCAGCGTTTTCGAGTACCTGCAGCACATCGCGCCGGGCGCCGCGTTTGAGGTGAGGCAGTGAAGGTGAAACGATAGTAATGCTTTTCTTTTCTTTGAGCGGTATGTAAAGCGAAAGCAATTGTGAAAGGCTAATCGTTTTGCTGCTTCGGCTGCTGCCTTCATTCACAATAACGCGGTGTTGCCTGCTTTTATATGCTCTTAAATTAGCATCAAAAACGGGAGTGTGAATAAGTTCAGGCATCGAGTTCATTATCTTCTCTGTTAAAAATAAATTCGTCTAATTCGCGGGTTTGCCGCCTCATTTCTGCATCCTCATAGTTTTTACTTCGCCATTTTTTCATACTTTCTTTTACTTGTTCTTTATGTTCGGCATAATATTTTTTTTGTTTTTCAGCTATTTCTTTTTTACGAATACGATACCTTTTTTTTCTGCATTCTTTACATTCGTATGCCCCTTTGTTGAATTCATCTAATGGTTTAAGCAAGTTGCATTTATTACATTTCAGAAAGTCCCTTATCAGTGTTGCCCGCTTTTTATATTCACGCTTTATTTTATTTTCATTTTTAATTGAGTAACGTTTTTTAGCTTTTTCTATAAGTTTTTCTTTGTGCGTCTGATAGTATTTTTTTCTTCCCTTAACCATTTCTTTTTTAAGGCAACTTTTGCATTTGCCTCGCAAGCCGTTTTTTTTGTTTTTATCATTCCAAAAATCAGTTACCGGCTTTTCTTCGCCGCATCCTTTACAAATACAAACTTTAATTTCTTCCATCATTCCTTTACCGGCTCATCGCCGCTGTTTTTAAAGATGATTTGAATGTCTTTGCCTTCATTATCAGTAAAGCCTATTTCCTGCTTTTCAATATAGCCGCGTTTCTTACCCTTTGTCTTGAGGTAGAAGATAGTAGCGGCGATATTATCAGCTTTTACCTGTCTGTGTAAGCTGCTTTCAGCCATATCTAAAACCAGGTCCCCAATTGCGTCAACTGCTTTTTTATATTCCGCATCTTCATTATACCAGCGGTAATGAGTTCGTCTTTCAATACCTGCCATTGTTGCAGCATCAGTTACGATACCCAGAGTTTTTTCTAAAGCCTGGAGCATTGCTTTTTTATGTGTGACAGTTTGGGACATAGCGTAAAGTTACTCATTGCTTTTCACCTTTTTCACCGCCTGTTTTTTCGCTACTTTAATAAGCTGTTCCTTTTGCAGTGCCGCCTTTTTCTGCGGGCTGCGGTTGAGGGCTTTTAATGCTTGTTTGTTTAGCTGTGTTTTCATTGTTGTTGGTTTTTGCCTTCCATCCGGCTTTAAATGCTGTTAGTAAAATATTTTTCCTAACAGGATTAAAAATATCATTTTCAAACATGATTGTCATATATCTGAGATACTCTGGTGTTCGCTTAAAATCTTCAAACGCTTTTAAAAATGCTTTTGAATATGCGGTTTTATCTTTTGTCATTGTTGTATTATTTTGTTTCTGCAAGCAGGACGAGCATTTGTGCAATCTACAATCGTTCCATCAATAGAATAATAGGCCTCGCTGCATAAGTGAATTAAATAAATATTACATTTCGTGCATCGTTGCCAAAATGTGCCATTGTGCTTAAACGGTTTACTCCACTTATGTCTACCGTCGTTATTCTTTTCGTCTTTCATGGTTGTTGTCAGATAGTTTTAATTAACAATTTTATTTCACCTTGAAAAACAGTAGTTGCAATACTTCCATTTCCTGTTTAAATGCTTCTATGAAAGATTTGGCATACATATCGGCAACATAACCGAATGGCCTTTTCTTTTTAACTTTCTTTATTTTACCCATTGTATGAATAGTTTTATTATGAAAACAATACCGGCAATCATTAATATTGCCGCAATAACAAGACATCCTCTTGGCATTATATCTCCATTACCTGTCATGATTATTTACCTTAATAAGTGCTTGTAGTTTAATAAGAATATCATTGAACGCTGATGCTTTACCCAAATGATACAGCCCATTGAAATCGCTTTGCTCGGCTTTTGTATCATACACATCTTTTTGTTCCTTTAACCATTCAGTAAGTCTTTCTATTGTATGGGCTTCAGTTTCGTCTTTCATTGTTGTATCATTTTGTAAGTGTCACTCACTTGATTTTTAATGTCTCCTTCTCCAGATAATCAATATCAGCGCGAAGCAACCAAACAGGAACACAAGTACAAACAGGATCACAATTGCGGTGTGTAAGCCCTCAATTGCCGCTCTTAGTTCATCTATTTGTTCCTGTAATTCAGCACCGGAACCGCCACCCGTTCGGGTAACGTTTTCAACTTCAACCATATCAACAAAAAGCGGCTTTGAATTGGTAACAACAATTTCAAAATCACTGCCATATTTCAGGTGATTGCCTTTCACAAACCGGGGCGCCTGCATTGTTGCCGTTCTCCATTGCCCGCTATTGGTGTTAGTGATATTTGCCCGGTTATTGTTATAGCAGCGTATAAACCATTTAGCCGTTCCCGTGTCTTTGTAGGTAACAACCACGCGAATAATGTCGCGGTTATTTGTTGTTATCATTCTATCGTCAATATCGAAATAAAGCGCCTGCCGTCCTTCGAATGATACCGGTGTCCGTGTTGCCCTGCCGTAGATACTGCCGTTATCAATCCTGTATTTGCCGGTTGAAGTTTCATGTGGTTTAACCTGTTTTATATTCAAATCATAGTTTTCCGATATATACCATGAAATGTCGTTATTATAATACCATCCCGGGGGTTTTGGTGTCCAGGCATCAACTAAAAACTGTGCGCCGGTTCGCTTTGTTATTTCAGTAATCCGGGCCTGATTGCGCCGGTTAATTGCCAGCCGTACGAGTCTTTGCTGCCGGTAAAATGTGTCGGGTGTTGTCTTTTCGATTTGCTTGCGGGCTGACCAGTATTGAGCATTATTATCGAATACTTGCCCGTAAATATTCACCGGATAATGAATGCTGTCTAAAATATCAACTTTTGCGGCAAGAACGCAGAAGCCGCGCGATGCAAGGGCGGGCGTGTATTGGTCGTTATATTTTTGAATAAAGCGAATATATTCTCCGGCGTTGGGGTCCGTGTCCCAAGAGTTCATAAAACGGAATAACCCCAACTTCATAAATATTCCGGCACGTACTGCTTCGAAGCGGTCTGAAGGGTAAGGGCTTTCCCGAACTGTTTCGTCCACTTCAGTAAACCATGTCGCGCGGGGCCAGTTTAGTTTAAATGTTTCGCCGTCTATCGGATATTGGTTTACTGCGTCCCAATGTTTAAGCGCTGCGTCAGGATAAGTGTTTGCATATTCTGATAACATGCTTCCATCATTTGCCGGATTAATCGCAAACTGAACATCTAAGCCCGTTCGTTTTATACAACGGGCAATAACATCTCCCATCGCTACGGTGTAATCTTTCCAAACTTGATCGGGTGTGACGTAGTGATTAAACCGTGAATTGAAAGGGATGCCCTTTATAGCTCCTAAATCGCCGGTACTGCCATAAGACGGGAAAATATATTTCAAGTGCTTTTTAACGCTGGCAAACCGGTCTGATAAGCTTTTCAGGGTGTCAATTAATGTGCTGTCATACTTGTTTGCATACTTCACATAATTCCCGGCGTAATAATCAGGCCAGGGGCCAAAGCGTCCTGCCGCGCCGCCATCCGTGTTAAATGTGTCAACGCCTGCATAGTGGAGCCAAAGCGTTGAAGTGGTTCCGTTATTGAATGCGTTATCACCCTTCCAAAGCTGCAGCATCACGTCAAGCCCGCTATCACAAAGCAGCAAAACGCCTTCTTTCACAAAGGCATGTGAATAATCATTTGCTGAAGATTGATCTTTGCACCAGGGGACATTAAAGGAGATACCGGTATAACCAAGCTGTTTCCATTGAGTAATTTTCTTCTGATAAAACTTTGTGTTTTCAATGTTTGCGGAAAAGCCAAAAACTTCGGTTTGCGCCTGAAGGCAAAGAGGCAAAAAGGCAAAAAGCAGGTAGGTTAATTTCATGGTTGGTTTTTTATTGTGCTATTCATTTTGCTTTGCACATGATCCAAAAAGAAAACAGGCAGCGTCTTTGACCAACTGATTTTAGTCTTATGTTTACGGTAAAGACTATCAACAACATTAGCTAAAAACGCTTCGCGGTCATTCAGTGTCACGGTAGATTCAAAGTCAATCAATACCCTGTCAATAATTATCTTATCCAAAAACATTTCAAGAAACATAGCTGTAAAGATGTTCATAATTCATTTTTTGCAGTTCCTTAAAGCAGGCTTCAATTGCCAGCTTTGTCGCGAAGTCGTAAAGATTACTTTGGCTGATTTCCGTTGCGCCAATTGCATCGCCTATCGCAATCGCATCCCTTTTGCCGATCTTATTTTTGCCGCGTGAATCCCTGATTAGTTCCTTTGCCTCGTTTATAAAATGCTTTGGCATGTCAGGCGGTGCATTAAAATCTTTTACCAGCACCTGGAAGATAAAGCAGGGCAAAAGCTGGACATTAAGCCGCCCTTCGAGGAAAAGCATGTATTTATGCTCAATCAGCCCGCGACAATCGTTAAGGTGTTCCTGTGGCGAAACCAGCGGAATAGTTTGGGTAAACTGTTTTCGCTCCGCGTCAAACTTATCCGCCGCGACGGAAGCAAAGTATTTTTTTAATACCCGGTCAATAATGGCAATCGACATGCTGCCTGTAAAGTTTTCCTCACTGCCGAACTTCAGGAAAGCGGTTTCGATCTCGTCGTGTGAAATGCCGGGGTAGTCCATGCGAAGTTTTTTATTTAGCTGCCCGCAAAGTATGTTCATCATTTTTTCGCCTTTTGGCATGCGCCACCCGGTAATGGCATGAATTTTTACCAATAGCTCATCCGTTAAAGATGCGGTGTAGTCTTTTAGCGGCGGCGGCTGTTTCTTCGTCTGTAAGATCATACCAATGTTTTTGGCTGTTTAAAGAAGTATTATTTTTATTATTTTCTGTTGTTTCCTCCGCGCTTTCTGGCTGTTCGCGCGTTTCATTTAATTTCATTTCATTTCTTTTTATTTCTTTTCTTTTCTTTTGTGCACTTTCCTCTGAGTTTACTTCGGGCTGGCTGGTAGTTTCCTCTGAGGAAATCAAATAGGACTCTAAAAGGGTACTTTTGCGATGAAGGGACGAACAAACGTTTATAAACCTTTTTTGAATTCCTTTTGATGTGAGGATTTTATGCCGGGTGAACATTTCCTGCGAAAAAAAATCGCGTCTTAATGATTCATCAATGATTGCCTGGATTTTTACACGTGTAATCATTTTACCCAAACCGGCGGCAAATAATATTTCTGCGTCCTCATCCCATTTTATAAAGGCACCATTCCGGTAAATGCGGCATAGCAGGATAAAGAGTATTGATGCAGCTATTAGCCCACATTTAGCCGTGATAAATCTTATCTTTTCATCTTCGAAGATGTCGGTGTCTACCGGGAAATAATCCAGCCCATTTTTCATCGGTCGCCCCATTACTGTAATATTTTTAATTCAATAATTTTCCTTACCTGTTCCCTAAGGTTTATGGTAATATCAAAATTTGTTTGCGGGATCCCGGCAATAATGTTGAATTTAAACTCCTGGTAATACCGCAAAGCGTAGTCAACGGGTAGGTATTTCATAAGTATTGCCAGCGCCAATTGTGCCGGCCCGCTGCCGCTGTAGCCCCAGTTAAAGCCATCCGGGGAGTGATTGCAAACGCCCTGTGAATAAACTGGGCTTAAATATTCACCGTTAATAAAAACCTCGCGGCTTTCGATCTCGCCGGTTATGTTTACGGCTTCGGGGAGTGAGGAAAGAATGTTCATAGTTAGTTCATTATTCGCGTTAAAAATGCAGGTATAAATTCCGCCTGTAAATCCACATATTTATCATAAGTTTCTTTAGGCCCGCAATAAAAGCAATGTACAATCGCATTTAATAAAGGTTGTGGTTTGATGTAATGATTAACGATTATTGATTTTATAAGCCTCTGCCATGCGCTCCATTCACCCCAGCCCCAGCCAATCATAAAAACGGTACGATCACCTTTCATTAATCGGCGTGTATGGTCGATGCCCGTAAACGGTATGCCGTCAATATATTCACCCTTACATTCCAGTTCGCCGGGAATAATAAAATGGATAAATAGTTTCCTCGTTTTAAAGTCTCCGAATATTTCTATTTTGGTGCATGGCATACACAGAATTTAAAAAGGTAAGCCAGTCGGCGCATTATTATTGTCATTATTATTTTTATCTATAACATCATTTTTAAACAAGAGAAGCTGTGTCTTTAAAAGCTCCCGTTTAATTGGCTTTATCTTAAATAATTGTTTGTCTATTTGAATTATATAAGATAGTGCGCAATAATATAATAATTCTTCAACCGGCACCGGCGTTGATACTGTTGTGTATCTTATTCCGTTATCCTGATTAATTGCATCAACAGTTCCATAAGTACTTAACCAATAATCTTTTTTATGTTGCCACGCCCTGCGCAACTGTTGCCAGGGTAAAAAAATTCCTATTTGAGAAGGAATAAAAACATAAAGCACATAATCGATATAAAGATTTTCTTTTTCTATCCAGCCGGGCGTATTTTTTTCTTCACTGCTTTTGAATTCCAAAAGAACATCCGGCCATTGTTGACGCCTGAATTTAACATCCAATCTTATCACCGCGTTATTATCAAGATAACAAAACCAATCAACGCCATCGCGTTGTGATTTTTTGCCCTTGTGATTTGGTTCACATATAACAACATTTGGAAATTCCTTTTTTATTAAAGCCCGCACAAGAGCATCATTGTTGCTATTTTCAGCAAATTCCAAATCATTATGATAATTATTAAGTTTCATTTCCCCATATCTCCCAGCCTTTGCGCTTATTACGCGCAAATAATTCTATTTTATTTCCTTCGAAAGCTGATTCAATCCAGTCATAATAAAAATCAGGTTTACGCGAATGTTTTGTTCTTTGTTCTTTAAAAACACTTGCTAATCTATGTTCAGTATCAGGCGGCTGAAATTTACCTTTTGTGGCAACTATTAATAATTCGTGCTGCCCTCTAAACCAGTATCCCATCCCTATTATTTCTTTATCCCATACCGAATGTGTTTTGTATTGAAATTCCCATGCGGTAATTACTTGTAATGCTTCGCGTAATTTTGGTGCCGTTGCCCACATAAGTAATAGTGCATTTTCAGCGGTTTTCGGAATTGCCATTTTACATAATTCTTCTACCGTCATTGTAGGATAATGATTTTCTATTTTCCTGTTATCTGTTTCAGCAAAATCATACTGCCATGGCGGATCTGCATAAATGATATTATAAATGCCTTCAGGTAGTTGAAGTGCTATTTTGCTTTCATGCTTTGTATTGCGTATAAGGTTACGAAGTTCACGCGTAGTTAATTTCTCAGTATTTGCTTTTATTAGAAACTCTTCCATCTTTTCTTTTGGAAGGAATGCAGTTTCTTCGAAATGTGTGTATGTCAAATTGCGTGTATCCTTTCGGCGCCGAAAGGATTCTGTCATTTCGGCAACGCATTTAAATTTCCAAAGTGTTGATCTTTTTAAATCTGTATTTTCTTGTAATTGATCATAAATTTTCCCATCAATATAAAAGCCTTTTTTTGCACCAAATCGCACCCAATCACCGATCCAAAGCTGCACACTACGATCAACTTTCGTTAATCCCTTTCCTAATTCCAACCATTCATTGCACGTAATACTTTCATTAATAGTCAGTCTATTAATTTCAAATTTTGCCTTTTTATATTTTATCAATTCATTTTCCATACTCTTCAAATAAAAAGGCGGCTCCGCCCACACGGTAACCGCCTCTATTTAAACACCAATAAAATATGTTATGTTCTTCATACAATACCCGATTTTAAAAATCATTATCATCATCCTGTATTTCTTCAGGGTTCAGCATTTCCTCAATTCGTTTATCTTCAAAATATGAAGCAAGGGCAGATAAATAATGTTCCCGCGCTTCGTCGTCGTCAAAATGGTTTATTCGTTTCATATTATTGAATTATGATAGTGTTACTGCAATAGTTGTACTGCTACTTTTTGAGGGCGGATAAACTGTGCATATTTCGCCGGTCGTCTCATCGGTTATTACCATCCCCTGCACCGGGAACGATTGTAAAAGCTTTTGCCGCGCTTTTAGCTTTTCGCCGATTTCATCAGCCTGCTTTTGCAGGTCAAGCAAAACAGGATCATTACAATTACTATAATCATATTTAACGCCCGCTTCGCGTTTCTGAAATGTCGCATTCATATACTGAAACGCTTTTGAACCGTACTTATCAGCCGCGTCAATCAGGCAACTTTTAAACTCATCATTACCAGTTATTTGCTTTACAATATCTTCGGCACACTTCAATTGCAATTGAATTTTTAATGCATCTGTATTGCCTGCAAGCACCTTGCTTATCACGTCATCTGCAAAGGCCTTTCTTTGCGCTTTATCTGTCTCGAATAAGGCCAGTGCGTTGGTTGTTTGTACTACTTGTTTTTTCATTGTTTGGGGTTTAAGATTGTGCTAATAAAGCTTCATACTTTGCTTTCATTTCATTTTTCAGCGTCGCAAATTCTACATCGTGCTGAAATAGTTTATACTTCTTCCATACCCGTCTTACGTCGTCCAAATCTTTGGCATGGTTCATTTCTTCCGCTGCCATCTCGAAGGTTGGGTTTGTGAAGCTATCAAACGCTTTACGGGGAGCGGCTGATGCTGTCATTCTTGTAACCGTTTCTTTTAAGGAATCCAGTTTATTTGCCGTAGTTTTTGCAATGGCGGGCTTTTCCACGACTTCAGCGGTCGTATCTTCCGTTTTATCTTCTTTGATATGTACATCAAACTCTTCAGGAGTGTAAACCGGCCCGGCAAATACATCAGCGCAAAACCATTTTACACCGTTACTCATTGCGCGGGCGAATAACATGTTCTTAGGGAACCGGTCTAAGTTCTTTGTTCCGGCTTTTTTTGCATCTTCGATTGTAAAAGTGCTGGCACCTGTTATTTCGCCATCCTGGTAAAAGTCTATTGAGCAAACCGTATCGGTTAATTCGGTCACCTTATAATCATATTTACCGGAACCTTTTACAGTAGATGCCATTAAGCCCGCGCCCAATGTTAATTTGCCCTGTATAATGTGGATCCCGTTCATGCTGGCAAAGGGCGGTATGCCGATCTCACGCCCTGCCTGTATCTTAACGATTGCCTGCGCCGCTGTTTTCACATCGGGGAACATCCCGCTTTCTGCAAAGGCTTTACCTATGCTGATAATGTCTGTATCGGAATATTTTTGTAGTTGCATTATTATTTGTTTTTAGGTTTTACGGTAAATTTTGCGATGGCATCGCGGTAAACATTTAATTCGTCTTTATAGTCTTTCAGGTAATAAGAGAATGTTATATGTCCCAGATGGTGCCAGTTATTTTGAAATATAATACCTTCGTTTCTTTCCACAACATAGCTACGCAAGCCGTCATTCATTACTATTTCCATTTTTTGATCGTTCATTTTATTTTGTTTTTTAGGGTTTAAACCGCTTGTCCGCGGTAATAGTGAAATGCGAGAATTTTACTTACTTCTTCATCCTGTCTTTCGTCCTGCTCCAACATGGCAGCAATACAGATAGCGTCATATTGGCTGAAACGGAAAGACGCTGTAAAGTCCTCAAAATTCATTTCTGTTAATATGCTATTATCGTCATCAATCGGCAATTCAAAGCTTACTATTAAGCGGTTGCCTACCTGGTATAGCTTGTAATCTTCAATCAGCCCGGCCCGCTGTAATATTTCGCATGTGCGTAGTGGTCGGAATTCAAAGAACTTTTCTTTGTCATCTACGATATAGGCCAGTTCCAGTCCCTGCGGGCTTAACCACGATTCATCGACTTTGATTAATTTTTTCAGGTCGAAAGTTGTCATTAATTTTGTGCTCATTGTTTTGAAAATTTTAGTTAAAGCTGGTTGCCTCTCAACCGGCTTTTTTGTTTATAATGGTTTACAGTCGTCAATCAGTTCGGTAAGTATGTGCATCTCTTCATTGCCTCTCATCCTGCCGCTATCATAATCAGCATCGGCCCGGTCATTAAAATACTCTACCAGTTCAGCGTAAAGGCTTTCGGGAATCGCTATCATCTTTTCGGTTGTTGTCATAATTAAAGGGTTTATTTGTTATTGAGTAATGACATAGTTTTTTATTCTTTCCGGGTGTTCAATCACGATCTTGACAAGTTCAAAAGCAAACCAGTCAATAAATTTCTTTTTGGCTTCTGTCTTTTGTTCTTCGCTCATCGTGATTACTGGTTGTTCCTGAGCCATTGCTTTAATGCTCAATAATTTATCTACTTCAGGTTTTATTAGCATAATTAAACGGTTTCAGGTTCGATGATTTCAGTTAACTGATCTTCCGGAACATTTAGGTATTTACTCATTACAGCTAACACCGATTTTTGGGTAAACTTGTCCCAGTTATTATTATAAATATTGTAATTCATGGAGAAGATAGACAGCCCTAAAACATCTGCTATCTGTCCATATAGCAATGCGTTATCTTTTATCGCTTGCCTGTATTCAGGCTTCAATGTGTATTTCATTGTGGTAAATTTTTATTTACTCATTTACTTAAATCAGTAAACTTTATTATTAATTTTGCTTCTAATCATTAGTTTTGCAAACTTATAATAAGTTATTATAATTTCCAAGCACTTCTAATAACTTTAGAATTTATGCAAATAATCGAAGAAGTAAAGAGTAAAATCAAATCCGATGGCATATCTGTTTTGACAATTTCTAAAGAAACGGGTATTCCTTCACCTCGCATATATAAATGGTTGGACGAAAAAGCAAACGCAAAACCCAGGCAAGCGGATGTGGCAGTTTTACAAAACTGGTTGGAAGGGGGGAAAAAAAAGGTATTAAGTGGAAAGCTATTCGATTTATATGCAATTCCGCCTAAGGATATTGTTTTTTTAATCGCTTTTCTTTTCCGGCGCGTCGCCCAGTTAGATCACGAATTCTCGGGTCTTTCTGAGGATGAGATTTTTGATGAAATGGTTCAAAAGGCTCAAGAGTTTTACGAACAAGAGAAGCAATAAATTCTATTCTTTTTTTTGATAGCTTTTCCATAACGGTGCTTTTTAAATGTTGTGGGGACAGGCTAAAATTGGTTCATAGGTACAAAATAAGCACGTGGAGCTAATTGTTAAAGCTTCAGGCTCCGGCGTGGTGCCTCGGTCAATAACAACGCCCCACGCGTTAGCGTGAAGCATAGTTGTTTTTGACCTGAAAACTTTGCCGGATTTGAAGCTAAAACAAGCTAAGCTAAAAATTTTCTATTGCCTTTTCGTGAACGAAAAAGAGTAATAAAAATAAACAAAATAATTTTTTATAATCAACACTACTATGCAATTATTTTATGCACATACCGACATAAAAATTAATCCTGATAAATAACTTTAATTATGATCGCAGTAGGTTACGCAAGGTTAAGCGATAAAGATAGTAGCAGCAACAGCATTAAAAGCCAGATGCGCCGCATTGAAGAATATTGTGAGCGCAACAAACTAACCCTTTTAAAAATCTTTGTTGACGATGGCAAAAGCGGATGGACATTTGACCGCCCCGGCTTCATAGACCTGGAAAACTTTTGCAAGAAAGAGAAGTCGGTTCAATATCTTATCATTCCGCACTTTGACCGCTTCAGCCGCACAGATCCCATCGACGCAATGGTTAAGGAACGATATTTCCGCGACAAGTTGAATGTAAAAGTGTTGCAGGTGAGTGAGCCGATTGACCTGGATACCAATAACCCTACTTACGTAATCGTAAGGTTCATGCAGGCTTTTGCGAGCAATGAAGAACGCAATCGTATAGTTGACCGTACAATGACAGGAATGCGTTATAGCCTTACACAGGGTAGGTATTGTAGCATGGCTCCTTATGGCTATAAGAATAGCCGGGATGAAAACGGAAAGCCGCTGATTATTCCCGATGAGGAAAGGGCACATTTGATAAAGTTCATATTCAGGGAATACTTGCGCGGCAATGGTATAGAAGAGGTAAAGCGCATGGCTAAAGTAAATGGTTACACGCAAGGGGGTAAATCCGCAATAGCCAGGGTATTAACTAATCCGGTTTACGCCGGAATGATTAACGTGCCAGCATATAAGCACACACCGGCCAGGCTCGTAAAAGGCATTCACGCACCTTTAATATCAGAAAACGATTACTGGATGACACAGGAAAAAATAACCGGCAAAAATCACCGCACCCATAACCGGGATGAGGTGCCGCTTCGTGGTGTTCTCCGCTGCCATTGCGGAAGATATATGACAGCCGCCCCAAGCAAGGGCAAGAGCGGCAAACACTATTGGTATTACTTTTGCGAATCACACCGCAAAATAAACCTTAGCGCCAACAGGTTACATGCTCAATTTGAAGATATACTGGATCATCTCAGCATCCCTGAAAATGATCTTATTATATTGCGCGATTCGGCGATACAGGAATTGAATAATTATATCAGCGACAGGACAGGCGAATTAATGCGTATAGGTATACAGATAGAACATATTCAAAAGGCAATTGAAGCGATAGAAGAAAAATACCTGCTTCAGGCCGACATAACCCCGGCGATTTTCAACAAACTTGTAAAAGTAAAACGCATTGAGCTAAGCGAATTACA
>Ga0065704_10070303_pt1 | contig 36837 bp, 27 predicted proteins | sample SwiRhicommuniRL2_FD_59091 | JGI IMG/M metagenome (GOLD analysis project Ga0065704, IMG submission 59091) | Switchgrass rhizosphere bacterial communities from Rose Lake, Michigan, USA - RL2 v2 (version 2) | ecosystem: Host-associated > Plants > Roots > Rhizosphere > Soil | place: East Lansing, MI | reverse complement strand
AATGTTTGAAGTTAACATTGAACTGGACCTGTACTTTCAATTATAAGGGTCTCAGAAAATCATAAAAAAAAGACTACTAAATAAGTAGTTTTTTTTGAATTTGTGATTCTTTATAATTATCTTTGATTATCATAATATTTTAGGTTTATAATTGGTTATTGAAGGTTTTCACTCTCCCCGTTTGAAAACCTTTTTTTATTATATAAATAACATGATTCTATATCATATCCTTGCAAATCCATGTAACTGATACCCTCTAATAGATTTACAAAAAAAAGTTTCACCGGTCAACTTTTGAATGGATGAATTGGATCTGTGGTTTATGGAAAACAGTTGTGTCTGGGGGTACGCTGCTTGTTATCCAGACGTTTCCTCCGATCACAGAATGATGTCCTATACGTGTATTCCCTCCCAGTATTGTTGCTCCTGCATAAATAATCACGTGATCTTCAATAATTGGATGTCTTCGTTGACCGGCCAAAACCTTGTCAACGCTAAGTGCTCCTAATGTGACTCCCTGATACAGCTTAACGTGATCGCCGATAACCGCTGTTTCGCCAATAACCAAGCCGGTTCCATGATCGATATGAAAGTGACGCCCAATGGTCGCTCCCGGATGGATATCTATCCCTGTACGTTCATGGGCATACTCGGTCAAAATACGGGGAAATAAGGGTACCCGATCTAACCAGAGCTGATGTGCCATACGATACATACAGATCGCAAGAAAACCTGGATAAGTGCGAATGACCTCACTGAGATTGTTAGCAGCGGGATCACCATCGAGCATAGCCTGAGCATCTTCAAGCATGAGATGATAGATCTGTGGGAGGTTTTCAAAGAAACGTTGGACAATTCCACGATGATCACAGCCTATACAGTCTTTGCTGTTCAGCAAAAGATCATATAGCTCATTTTCCAAAATTGTAAAAGTTGCTTTAACGGCTTCTACAGTAAGCAGCTTTTTCGAATTACGTTCTGGAAACATAAGCCGAAATACATCTCTTGCCCATTCCCAGATACGAACGTTGCTGGGCATATCATGCGCGGCCTGTTGTCTCGCAAATAATGTGCTATAAAATTTTTCCATTTCTTCTTTTTTTATAATGATATCCTTAAAAAGCTGGCAGCTAAACGGTCCCCCTAACCGACAGCTGCCATACTTTTACTTAGTAAAATCGTTTGTTTCGGCTGACCAATCTTTCTACCGTCAATGCGAGGAGATCTATTTCCTGATGCGTATTGTAGAAGGCAAGGGAGGGTCTTACTGACGACTCATAACCTAGTCTCCTCAGGATCGGCTGTGCACAGTGATGACCTGTCCGAACGGCTATACCTACTTCATTAAGTGCCTGACCAACTTCGTTGTTGCTGTATCCTGAAAGGGTAAAGGAAAGTACACTGGTTTTTTCTGTCGCTGTACCGATCAAAGTAACTCCGGCGATCTGTTTCAACGACCGGGTCGCATAATCCAATAGATCATGCTCGTAGTGATAGATATTATCAATGCCGATAGCCTGCACATAGCGGATTGCGGCACCCAGGCCAACTGCATCGGCAATATTACCTGTACCAGCTTCAAAACGATTGGGTACGGAATGAAATTCTGTCTTTTCAAATGAAACATCACGGATCATGTTTCCTCCGCTTTGGTACGGCTGAGTATTGTTTAGAATGTCTTCTTTGCCATAAAGCACGCCAATGCCTGTCGGTCCGAATATTTTATGTCCAGAAAATACAAAGAAGTCGGGATTTAAGTGCTGAAGATCTATCGCAATATGGGAGACCGACTGGGCACCGTCCAACAGGACTTTGGCCCCTACACGATGTGCTAAGTCAATAATGGCCTTTGCCGGTGTTATTGTACCCAACGCATTACTGACATGAGTAAAAGAGACTAATTTCGTCCGGGAACTGAGCAGTTTGCTATACTCATCAAAAAGCAAATTACCCTGCTCGTCAACAGGGATTACCCGGATCTTAAAACCTTTCTTTTGACTCAATTGCTGCCAGGGAACTATATTGGCGTGATGTTCCAGATAGCTAATTATAATCTCATCATCTGGACCTAAATGTTGGTCCCCCCAACTATTGGCAACAAGATTAATAGATTCGGTCGTGCCACGCGTAAATATAATCTCATTGGCTGAACTTGCATTTAAAAAGTCTTTAATGATATTTCTTGATTCTTCGTACGCATCTGTAGCACGTGCAGCAAGTTCATGTGCAGCACGGTGTATATTGGAATTTTCAGTCTGATAAAAGCGTGATATCCTATCGATAACCACTTGTGGTTTTTGAGTCGTGGCAGCATTGTCCAGCCAAACAAGTGGCCTTCCATGGACAGTTTCCTGCAGAATAGGAAAATCGCGACGAATTGACTGAACGTCAAAATGGGATTTCAACTTATCGTAAGGCAATGGAGACAGATTTTCATAGGCAGCCCCTGACTTTATGAAATAGTAAGAATTCGCACTATCGACGAGTGGTATCTGGGCAGTATGTTTAAAACTGCTAAAGTGCTGCAATGTCCCTCGTAGGGCGTCAAGTGGATTTTCTTGCGTTTCTGAAAAGGGTAATTTATTGACCTGTGAGTCGACATCAGTGCCCGTAGCCGGTGGAAGAACTGGATTGTATATACCGGGTTGCCCGCCATTTCCAGATACTGGGATAGTAGCATTTTCCCTATGAAAACTTGGATCATGAAAACCGATTACTGGATCTTCTAAATGGAATTCTCTCAGTTTAGGATCAGGGGCCGGTTTTTCAGCATGGATTTCCTGTCGGGGAAGATCGCCAGATACGAGATTTTCCGTTGGAATTGCCTTAAAATACTTATTGGCTTCTTCCGTTAGAAATCTTTCGAAATCAATATCTAAATGAGACATAGTGAAATTATTTGGAGAATAGTCTATTGATAATTATAAGTATGGTATTGTGTGATGTCAACATCATCCAGTACAGCAACAGCATCGTCTACCAAAATAACCAGTGAACAATATAGGGATATCAGGTAAGAAGCAATGGCTTTATCATTGATTCCGGTAAACTTAATGGATAGGCCCGGTGTCTGTTCGCCCGGTAAGTTAGGCTGATAAAGACCGATTACACCCTGCCGTGCTTCCCCTGTACGGATCAAAAGAATTTTGGTCTTACCATTTACAATAGGCACTTTGTCACTGGGAATCAATGGAATGCCTCGCCAAGTCAAAAACTGTGAACCGAAAAGCGACACCGTGGGTGGCGGAACGCCACGACGCGTACATTCGCGTCCAAAGGCCGCAATGGTGAAGGGATGAAGCAGAAAAAATCCGGGCTGCTTCCATACCTTTGTAATCAATTCATCCAGGTCATCAGGTGTAGGTGCTCCCGATCTGGTCTTAATAATCTGTTTGGCCGCGACATTGCTCAAGATTCCGTAATCAGCATTATTGATGAGCTCACTCTCCTGCCTTTCTTTAATTTTCTCAATTGCCAAACGTAGCTGTTCACTGATCTGGTTATAAGGTTTACTGTAGAGATCAGAAACCCGTGTATGTACATCTATCAGCGTATTGACCGCATTTAAATTATACTCCCTGGGATTTTCGTCATAATCAACAAATGTATGGGGCAAAATACTCTCATCACGTCTGGAGCAGTCTACCTGAATACTGTCTTCGCCGACGACTTTGTTTAATCGAAACACTCCCGATTCCACAGGCGTCCATTGCAATAAATGAACGAGCCATCGGGGTGAGATACTTTCAAGTTGTGGAACGGTTCTGGTGGCAATCGCCAGATGGCGGGCAGCGACATCGCCCAAGGCGGTCTGTTGTGTTGGTTTTTCACTCATATTGTAAAAGTTTAATAAAATTTGGAATAGATTAAGAACGCCCGAAAACGGCAGGGAATTTGGAATAGAAAGTCTATCTTAATTTTAGGGCAGACTTATCAGCCTGCCCTCATTATTTAGTTTAATAAATCAATTAGAAAGGTCGTAATAAATACTTTAATTTTTCAAGCGATTGGCACAAGTCTATTGTCTTCCAATCTCACCGCAACTTGCTTTACCGATGTAAAACCATCTTCCTTAGAAATGATATTTGAAAGATCAAGCCCCTTTTTAGAAAGGCTGTTTAAAAGAGCAGCACGAAATATCGTTTTGGATGATCCCCACCCTTGCCCCAACACCGTATCATTATTAAATTGGATTAATTCGTTAATCGAATAATGAATAAACTTTTCCGATAAGTGTTCATAAAGACTTTTTGTTGTTGCCATACAATTTAAAAATTTAAAGGGTTAAACTATAAATTGTATTCAGATTTTTTTGGTCGAAACCCATATTAATTAACCACCGTGGTAATCGTACTCGGTTGGTATCGCGTGATGCAATTCTGAATACTCTATAAAGTTAGTAGATTTTATTTAAATTCTCTTATCTTTTTGAAAATAATAGTTTTATTTATTTTTGATCCGTTTTTAGTACCCTCAATAAATATATGTAATTGCCTTAGCTAGATATCCCTCCTGCCGAAATAAGTCTCAAAAATAAAGAAACCGATTAATCCACTAGAATATGCGACATTGCATAATTGGTACATGATAAATAAAAAAGTTTACTAAAAGGATCCCTTGTTTTTGGTATTGCGTGCATCCGTCGTCCTTCCCGGCATTTCGCCCCGCTTGCCCTTATCTCTTAGTGGTTGTCCATCTGCTCGGTCATACCAGTCATTTGTCAGGACAGCGGGTAATGTATCTCCCGTATCGTCTTGCCATTTTTTTAAGACCTTACGGAAATGCGCCAACTTACTGTGGTACAAAGGATCATCAATTTTATTTTGAACTTGTTCGGGATCGCCTTTAAGGTCATAAAATTCCTCCCTCGGCCGAGGACTTATATAAGGCTCTTGCTGTAACTTACTAAGCCCACCAGTCAGCAATCTTGCTTTTAGGGAATGTGCAGACGGACTCTGATTAGCATCGATGGGCCCGTCATTATTAAACTGAGGCCTTTCATTAACAATATACAGGTACTCCGTTGTCCGCACTGCACGCTCGTAGGCTTCGTAATCATGCCAATTGTGCTCGGAAAAGATATATTCTCTAAATTGATCTGTTACATCATCTTTTAATAGGGTACTGAAACTTTTGCCTTGTATAGCATCTGGAACAGGAATATGGGCCAGATCCAGAATCGTGGCACTGAGATCAATACTACTAATCAGCGCCGTGACCGGCTTATGCGTTTTTATTCCTCGTGGCCAGTGTACGATAAAGGGCGTCTGGATACCACGGTCAGTCAAACGAGTCTTACTCCCGGGGAAAGGACGCCCGTTGTCAGCCATAAAGATAATGATCGTATTATCTAGTCTCGAGGACTCTTCCAAATGTCGCAACAGCTCCCCGATGTAATCATCAAGGCGTGTAATTTCATTGTAATAGGATGCAAGATCCCTTCGTGTAATGCTGTCGTCTACCAGGGTTTTCGGTACCTTCACCTCATTTGGTTTATAGCTGTAACGAAAGGTGCTATCGGCGGACCATTCGCGGTGTGCATCATAAGACGCAAGCCAAAGGAAGAAGGGCTTTTCCTTTGGTGTACTGTTTAATAAACTTACCCATTGCCTCTCTCCACCTTCGCCATTTGCAGCTTTGTCCACCAACAATGTATCATAAGCGAGGGCGCTATGTGGCCCTTCATGCCATTTCCCGGCCAAGGCCGTATAATAACCTGCCTTTTTTAAAAATAACGGAAAAAGTGGTTGCTCTGCCCCCACTTCGGTGTGTAACTCCGCCGCACCTGTATTGTGTGGATAACGCCCTGTCAATATGCTGATCCTGCTGGGACTGCATGAACTCGTCGTCAAAAATACGTTATCAAAACGACGTCCATCCTTTGCCAATCGATCGATATTCGGGGTACGGATACTGCGGTCTCCATACGCGCCGATATCATCCCAACTGACATCGTCTGCGATTACCAAGATGATATTGGGTCGGTCCGAAGTTTGCGCCTTTAAATTTCCAAAATAGATGGTACAAATGAATACTGTCAACGTACACAAAAATGTCTTTCTCATAATGCTTTTCTTGTCTACCATTTTACCGAGATCGATAAAGGACCTTGGTAAGCTAATTTTGTTTGCAATAAATAGTATGCTGCTTTCACGTCATATTCGGATGCTTTTTGGACTAGAATTTTCTTTAAATCATCCTCATAAACTTTAAGTTCAGTACTATTGGCCGGGACTAATGCGTTGAGCGCCTGTAACCGAAGCATCGTATTGTCGTTCCGCAATTCTCTGCCGATGACTTCCAAAGCATTAATCTTGTCAATATTCTTTTGATAAAGCCCTTCCGCTGCAGCAATACGAACATACGCTGTCGAGTCAAGGGACAGCTGACGTAGTGTTTCACTCACTTTCCGATCTTTTTCCTTTAAGATCGTCAGTCCTACCGCAGACCAATATCTTTTTACGGGATCATCACTTTTAGCCGACTTCAACAAGAATGGAAGTTGTTTTGGATCTTGGTCGGAAGCAGCATAGGCTACATCTAATACCGATCTTATGTCGTAATGTTCTGAATGGCCATAGTCATATAGCGATGTTTTTTTTGATATTTCCACTGCCCCGCCTTCGGGAATAAAACCGACATCATTCAATCTGATTAATAACTCCCGTGTATTTTGTCGAAGGCTATCCAATGTTCTATAATATGAGGGATCATCGGCCAGATTTCTGATATTCTCAGGATCCTGTTCGACATCATAAAGTTCCTCGGTTGGTTTGGGCCTAAAAAAACGCGACTGGATATCATTCAGCTTGCCAGCATGATATTCTCTTTCCCACGATTGCATAGATTTGGCAAGCCATAGAAACTGTACATGCTGTCCATAAGGTTTATTTGGAAAGAAATTACGAACATACCGATAGCGCCCCTTTCGTATTGTTCGAACGAGGTCGAAGCGCTCATCCATACGCCCGCGAAAACCAAATATGACATCCTTATCCCCATTAATTTGACTACCTAAAAATGGTTTTCCCTGGAAATAGCCCGGTAGGGATACACCTGCTAAATTCAACACGGTAGGCGCAAAGTCTGCAAAATCCACAAATCGATCCGTAGACGATCCCGCTTTTCCGTATGGATTTAAATCACCATACTTGGAAGGAAAACGAACGATCAGCGGAATCCGTAGTCCCGATTCAAACATAAAGCGCTTACTTCTGCCAAGCACGCCACCATTGTCCCCATAATAAAAGACAATCGTATTATCTGCTAGACCTGCTTCATCCAATTCTCTCAAAAGGTCACCTACGCGTTTGTCCATTTCTTCGATCCGGTCATAATAAAGTGCCCAATCGTGCTTCATTTCTTCAGTTTTTGGCAAATATGCGGGTATAGGTATACGTTCAGGATCATGCCGAAGAGGGGCATCAGCTTCTTTCAATTCCGGGGGAACGGGGAATCCAAATTGCTTATACATTTCGGCCTTTGTAGCGTTGTCAAATATGGAGCTCTCATGGGATGTCTCGATATTAAATACAGCAAAAAATGGCTGTCCTTCTTTTCGATTTTTGTATGTTGCCTTTTTACTCGATTCGTCCCAGACTTCGGGCTGATCAACGGTGTTATAATGCTTTTTTGCATTATTTGTCGTATAGTAGCCTACCTGCTTTAGATAAGCAGGAAATAAGCGCACAAAATCGGGAGAGGGATATTCGCTTGTCATATTTTCTGTTCCTATACTTGGTGGATACATACCTGTAATTAAAGTAGAACGGGAAGGGGCACATACGGCCGCAGTACAATAGGCGTTGTTAAACATTATGCCCTGTTTGGCAAGCTGATCAATATTTGGCGTAGTTGCCAAAGAATCACCATAAGCTCCAATAAAGGGGCTATTATCCTCACTGACAATCCATAGAATATTTGGCCGCTCGGACTGTTGTCCGTATGCTATTGTACTGAGATACACGCAATGTATCAATAAAAATATCTTTCGTAACATCATGTCATGGGTTTTGGGTTAAATTCGGATTTGCATCGATAGCGCTTAAAGGAATTGGAAACAGGAGTTTGTTTGCTGCAATTTGAACACCTTTATTACTACTCAATACGGCCACTGCTCTACCGGTGCGGACAAGATCAAACAAACGATGAAACTCAAATGCTAATTCCACGCGCCGCTCATGTTCTATTGCCAGTGCCAATGTCGGATATTTGTCCGTTGGGTAAGCAGAAGTTCCATAGTCGGCCAGCCCCGCACGCGCACGTACCTGATTTAGGTAACTTGACTCACCGGTGAGTTCGGCATAAAGCAAGAGAATATCCGCGTAGCGGATTGCTTCTACATTTTGACCGGGGTAAAGAAAAGTGCCATCAAAAAACTTAATGGTATAAGGGTAATCTGTGAAACTTCCTGTTTGTAAATTATTGAACCCGAGCTGTAGGGATAGCTCTTTACGCGGGTCGTTACTTTCATATTCGCGGATCAGATCACTTGTGGGCGTATTTAACCCGTTACCTCTGAAAGTAGTTGAAATACCCGGTAGGTGAAAGGCAAAGTCCCATGGAGCGTAGTCTGCCTGATGCGTACTGTTGACATTATTTTGGCCAGAGAGGTATTGCACTTCCAGAATCGATTCCTTGGAATTTTTCGTGTCGGACTTAAACAGATAGGCGTAGTCATCCTTCGTTATCTTTCCATCGCCATTGGCATCCAATGTGAATTGGTTACTTTGTATAATTTCAAGTAATTGTGCTTTTGCCGCATTGCTGTTTCCGGCGGCAAGATATACTTTTGCCAATAGTGCTCCAGCCGCATGTGAGGTTAGTCGTCCAGCATTGCTGCCGGTATAGGAATTTGGGAGAATACTTTTTGCCTTTAGCAAATCTGCTATAAGCTGTTGGTATATCACGTTCTTATGCTCGCGAAGATAGGTATAACTTTCGTCAGGTGTCACGACCTTAAGTGGAAACGGCACATCTCCAAACGCCTGGGTCAGATAATAATAAATGATGGAGCGTACGACCAGTGCCTCTGATCCCAGCCGCTCCTTAAGGGCGGGGTCTGAAAAAACAACAGTCGTGTTCTGTAACTTGTCCAGCACATTGTTGATAATGTAGAGCGCATTGTAAGCATTGTTCCAGGCTGTTTCGACATAGCCATTATCGGGTTTGATCGTATGTCTGCTGATATCCTCACCAAAACTGTTTGCTCCGGTGGTCTGTTTAATATAAACGTTATCGGAAAAAAGTTCGCCGTAGAGGTCTGGAACACCTCCGGAATTATAGATCCTCGTCAGTTGCCGATAAATATCATTTGAAGCAGAAATCAAATCAGCTTCGCTTGTATAAAAGTTACCTTCTGTAAGATTGGTTTCGGGGTAAAGATCAAGTTTGTCCACATTACATCCCGATAGGAAGCTAGCACTCACTATTGACCCAATTATAAATGATCTTATGTTTTTTCTCATCACTATAAAACTAAGTTTAAACCGATTGAATAAATTTTGGCCGAAGGATAGGTATTGGCACTGATCCCTCTTCTACTTGCATCGTCCGCATTGCCGGAGAATCCTTCCGGATCGAATACTGGAGCATCTTTTTTCGTAAAGAGATTTGAACCGTTGAAATATATGCGTAACGAAGAGAGTTTGAGACGCTGCGCAAACTCTGGCGAGAGTGAATAGCCGAATGTAAGGTCTTTTAAACGGAAATAAGATGCGCTGAAGAGCCAGTAACTTGAGGGTGTTTTTTCATATCCATGTTCATCCACCTTGATTCGGTAATGATAACCGTCACCCGGATCTTCTTCCGAACGCCATCTGTTATTCAAAACTTTTAGATAGTTACGTCCTTCGTGATACAGCAGCGAGCGATGTACATTCTCGTCCATGATTTCTCCTCCCTGCACACCTTGGAGCACCACACTAAGATCAAAATTACGGTAGGTAAAACGGTTGGTAAATCCGTAGATAAAATCCGGATTTGGATTTCCGATGATCGTTCGGTCGTCTGTATTGAGCACACCATTAGCATCAATATCTTTGTATCGGCCATCACCTGGCCGGGCACCGGCATATGCAGATCCATCAGCATCAATTGCAGCCTGATTTAAATACACACCATCATATCGGTACCCGAAGAAGCTGAACGCGGCCTGACCGACCTGATTTATTTTCTGCATACCACTGGCCGCAGATCCACTCAAAATCATCGGTGCATCGTTCGCCCCTAACGAAAGAATTTTATTTCGATTGAATGAAAAGTTGAGGTTACTACTCCAGGAGAAGCTCCCTGACTTGATGTTATTGCTTGCTAAAGTTACTTCTAAACCCTTGTTCTGAATTGCGCCCACATTTTTGAACACAGTTTTGAACCCAGACACTACGGGTACAGGAACTTCCAATAGAAGGCCGTCTGATTTGGATTGGTATGCATCTACAGTCAGTTGCAAGCGTTCATTCCATAAGCCCAGATCCAGACCGATGTTATATTGCCTTGTCCGCTCCCACTGTAGATTTGGATTGGTGATACTGGATGGATAATAGGTTGTCAGCAGATTGTTTCCCAAGGCTGCGCGGGCTTGAGAGATCTGTCCGATCCATTTATAGTCGTCGAAACGATCATTTCCTGTTAGCCCATAGCTTGCCCGCAATTTCAGGTTGCTGATGAGATCTATATCCTGAAGGAACGCCTCTTGTGAAGCAACCCATCCGGCCGATATAGCGGGAAAAGATCCCCATTTATTGTTTGGTGCAAAACGGGAAGAACCATCTCGACGTATACTTGCGGAAAGGAGATACTTGCCTGCATAGCTGTAGTTTGCCCGGGCAAAATAGGAGATGAACGTAGTTTTTGTAAGCTTGTCGTCGGCCGCATAAACAATCTTGCCTGCGCTCAGTGCTTTTACAAGGTCATTGTCGTAGCCTCTTCTTTCGAGGTAATTATACCCATAACTGGAATAATTGTATTCTGTACCTAGAAGCGCATTTAATCGATGTTCTTCCCACTGTCCGTTATAGGTTAGGAGATTTTGGAAGGTATAGCTCGCTGTGCGTGATAGATCTCTCGACATTGCACCTTCGGTATAATAGGAAGGTCCTAATAAGTGGTCCTTTGCTTGATAGTTGCTACCGTCGTTTCGGTTGTAATAATAGTTGAAAGCCGATTTGAATTCCAGACCTTTTATTAACTGAACCTGTCCATAGATATTGCCTATGGCATTAAAGCGTTCGCGCCTGATATCATCGGTGCTACGGTACAGTGGATGTCCGTTTTGCGGCCTAAATAGGATGGCATTATAATTTTCAAAACCGGACTGGTTTAAAGGTGCGCCTAAATAGCCATTTTCGCTGTAAACGGGATATATACTCGGGTACTGTACAGCCCATTCAAACATTCTAGCGTACGGTTCCTGCTCTTGGTCGAAGTTTAGGTTTGTATTCCCTCCCACTTCTAGCCAGTCCGTAATTTTCGATTTGATATTAAAGCTCAGTGCATATTTCTCATAATCCGAAAAAAGAGCGATACCCTTTCGCTTCAATACACCTCCTGAAAGACGATAAACGCTTTTCTCATTACCTCCACTAGCATTGATATCCAACCGATTAAGTGGGGCCGTACGAAAGATTACATCTTGAAAATCTGTATTTGGTAAGTTTTCCGGATGTGCTAATGCCTCGGGCCAGGTATATTTATAATTTCCCCGGGCAGCAAGTGTATTCGGAGTATTCGGATCCCCACCTTTGTCTACCCAGCTATTTTGGGCAGCGTCGATAGCGGCCTGCGCGTATTCAGCGGCATTCATAACCTCAACTTTATCGATTACTTGTTGAAGAGCCGTGACGTAGTTGGCCTCAAAACGTGTTCGTCCAGATTTTCCAGATTTCGTTGTAATGAGGATGACACCATTGGCAGCCCTGGAACCATAAATAGCTGCCGAGGCAGCATCCTTAAGGACCTGTATGGACTCTATATCCGCATTGTTGATGAGCGAAAGGTCATAGTTGGGAACAGGAATACCATCTACAACAAGTAAAGGTGAACTTCCGGCAGAAACAGAGTTGATTCCGCGTACCTGAATACTTGCAGAAGCTCCTGGCTTGCCACTTCCTGTTGTTACTTGTACGCCAGCAATTTGTCCGTAAAGTGCTTGCCCGATTTCCGAAGATGGACGCCCGCTGATATCTTTTGTAAAATTCAAGTTGGTACTTGCTCCCGTGAGATCCCTCTTGCGTTGTGTACCATAACCAACTACGACTACTTCATCAAGGTCTTCCGAACTCGGTTCGAGCGCAATCACTGTAGGAGATGTATTAACGACAACGGTCTGCCTTTTATAGCCTACATAGGAAATGATTAGTGTAAACGGGAGTTTCTGCCCGGTAACGAACTGAAAATTACCGTCACGGTCGGTTTTTACACTGTGTGTAACAGCATCTAACTGTACCGTCGCACCCTCAATAGGCTGTTTTGTCTGCGAGTCGATGACCTTTCCTGTCAACGATGCATTGATGATCGGTTTAGTTTCTACCTGTGCATGGAGTAGTGTTGGGCCGAAGCCAAGCGACAAACACAGGAATAACGTAGAATACCGAAGTACCCTAGACTTTTTCATAGGTATATGAAGTTTAATAATGAATACTTACAAGTGCCAACGCCAATTGAAAACTTGTTTTTTTTTGCCAATGGAAGCCATAGCTCCTAGGTGTTTCTATAATTGAAATATGCTATCGATCACACACACATTCGCATCCGGCATGAGAGACAATAGTGGTTGATCAGGTCTTGAAATAGATAAGGGTTATCAGAAAATTTCATCAGGTTGAATATTGTGTTTATGAAAACCAGAACTGGTATATTCCCCATCCTGAGGATAAAATAACGAGTATAGCGACAACGATCAATAGTAGTCGCTGATTTATACGGGATGCGACATAGGCTCCGATCGGGGCGGCCAAAACGCCTCCGATAATTAAACCCAAAACAATATCAAGATGCTGTACGCCCAACACAAAAATAAAGACCGAGGTAGCGAAATAAGTAACAAAAAACTCCGCTGTATTTACCGTACCTATCGCCTGTCTGGGGCTCTTTCCTTGAGATAGCAAGTTTGATGTTACGATTGGTCCCCATCCGCCACCACCAATCGCATCTAACAAACCGCCAGCGAAAGCCAATAAAGAAGCATTTTTAATAGGTTTATCTTTTTGCAATTGTTTTTTTAGTGCTTTGAATAATAGGTAAACACCCAATCCGAGTAAATAAACAGAAATATAGGGTTTTATCGTATTGCCATCAAAAACCCCCGAAAGGAAATACGCCCCTAAAACCGCACCGATACTACCTGTTATGACAATTTGGAAAAACAGCTTTTTATCAATATTATCAAAGCGGATATGAGACAATCCCGATATACCCGTAGTAAATATTTCGGACGTGTGAACCGCAGCTGAAGCAAATCTTGCCGGAATACCAAACCATAGGAGTAAGCTCGTACAGCTTACACCATATGCCATTCCCAACGCTCCATCTATAAGCTGGGCAACAAATCCCGCAACAATAAACCAAAAAAAATTGATATCAAACGAGAATGCATTATCCCGAAATCCCTGAACCAGCAAATAAACAAAATAACAGGTGATGAATAATTTTAATACTACAATTAACCAGCCTACATGCCTGAGTGAAATTTTATTTCCGATCCTGCTAAATCCTAGCAAAGCAATTGCTCTCTCCATTTCTTACGTTAGTTTAAGGTTGATATTTAGTAAATTACACCTGCCTGCAAAGCAAATATAAAAAAGATATTTAAAAAAGACTACCAAATAGGTAGTATTTATATTTATTTTCTTGCTATTGCCCTGTTAGTACAGGTGAATTGTCCGCTATTTTTGAAAAAGCACTTTTAAAATGGCCCTCAAATGTGGCCAATTCTGTGCTTTGAGTTCGTCATTGGTAAGTATAATATTTATAGCTATAATATAACTAATGTTCACTGGCAATCATTAGCGGTCTAAAAGGGGAAAGAAATCAAAAAGGCTTTTCCAAGAATGCAGAAAATTTTGATCTGAGCCTTATACAACAGTTAACAGAGAGATTATAGATTTTTTTAAATTACTCATATCCCATAGCTCTAGGTTATCCGTCTCAGTAAGAAAAGAGTCAGAAACGAAAAGAATCACAATATGTCTATAAATATTAACTCGTATCTAAAGGAAAACAAAAAAGATTAAAACTATCGTAAACTCCATATTGGTAAGTGCCCTTAGAGGTGTTATTCTGAAAATATCAGTTTCGTTATGCATTGGCCAATAATTTATCAACTCCACAAAGTGTTCTTTATACTTTACTAACATCGCTCTAATTCTATCCCATCTATAATCTACAGATGCGTCATGCTCATTTAGATAATCATCATAGGATGCAACAATCAGAGACATTAAAGCCATCCTTTCCTCAAATGCTAAATCATGTTGGTGATACAAATCAATAAATTCATTTATCCGCGAGGAGTCTGCCATTTCGATATCCCAGTCCTGCTCAGTCCCTTTATAAGGCAGAGACAACTTTTTGCAGAGTGCCATAATTATGTCTTGCTTTAATATCATTCAGTTATATATAAGTTTTATCAAACTTGGAATAGGATTGCCATCCTTAATGACTAAATACTATTTTAACCGTGCGTATTTTTGAGCAGGAATTTTCAAAATGCCCGTCATCCAATGCCTCTTGAATAGCTTTACGGATAGTCGAATGAGATAAATCCGAAACGATAATCATATCGGAACCCCAGAAATAGGAAGCATCATCACCTCGCATCAACATGTCAATATTTTTTAAGGTAAACAAAGTAGCAACATATACGTCGTCATTACTTAGTATAATATGAATATCGATATTGTCATTAAAAATATCCTCTACTCGGTGAGTAAAAAATAATTTAAACTGCATTTCTCTCATAATGGTCATCGTCAATTTAGCTATCAAAAATGAGGATTATTGTTTGTCTAATTTCAATAAATTATCAATTCAAGCCAAATTTAAAATAGAACTGATGGCAACGATTTACTTACGTGATCATTCTACAACTCAACGATTAACGCTATTGCAAATACCTTTAATTCATTCCCGCTATAAAAACTTATATAATACAAAGATCGTCCAGAACTATCAAACTCAGCTAGCTCATTACCGTTTTCGAACCGACCTCGATACAACAGATCAATAGTCTTAAATTCATTGGAAACATCTTCGTCAAATTGATTTGCCCTTTTTGGTATATCTTACAATAAACAGTATGAAAAAGAATTATCCAAAGAGAGTGAGTAGTTTTTTTATTTTAGGTGTCTTAAAGGCAAATGACAACATGAAATATGATAAAGTTGACTGAAAGTGAATCAAAATACAGCAATCTAGAAGAGTTGAATACCGCTGAACTGTTAAACTATATGAATGATGAGGACACTATGGTACCGCAGCTCGTAAAGAAAGTGATTCCACAGATTGAAATGCTTGTAAATGAACTCGTCAAAAAACTTAAAAACAATGGTCGGTTGATTTATATAGGAGCCGGAACAAGTGGGCGACTTGGGATTTTAGACGCATCCGAATGCCCACCAACATTCGGTGTCTCAAGCGATGTCATTGTCGGACTAATTGCCGGTGGAGACACTGCGATAAGACATGCAGTCGAAAATGCGGAAGATAATAAGAGTACCGCGTGGGAAAGCCTAAAAAAAATAAACGTTTCAGATGCCGATTTTGTAGTCGGTATTTCAGCATCGGGTTCGACTCCATATGTTTTAGCGGGACTGCAGGCAGTGGCTGCTAGGGGTATCACAACAGGATGCATTGTCTGCAACGCAGGAAGTCACATCGCGCAGACAGTGGATTTTCCGATTGAAGCAGTCACTGGACCCGAGTTTATCACAGGTTCGACCCGCATGAAAGCTGGAACGGCACAGAAACTAATTCTCAATATGATTAGTACATCAGCCATGATTCAGTTGGGCAGGGTCAAAGGCAACAAAATGATAGACATGAAGATCTCAAACGATAAGCTGATGAAAAGAGGCGTACTTTTTATCATGGACGAACTCGGCTGTACGGAATACCAAGCATTAACCAATTTGCAGAAATACGGTAGCGTACGGGCTGTATTGGAGCATTATAACGATTAACACATGAATAGCCAGCCACATAGTTCACACTTGTCCACGCTATTTGAAAAGATCAATCAGGGCGATAAGCAAGCCTTTAATGAATTCTATTCATGCTACGCGTTAAGGTTACTGAATTTTGCAAAGCAAATGCTTGCGGATGCCGATACGGCGGAGGAAATCGTATCGGATCTCTTTGTACAAATATGGACAAAAAGAGCCCTAATCCGAGAAATCCAAAAACCACAGCTATATCTCTATAAATCCTTGAAAAACGCCTGTTTAAACGAGATCAGAAAGAACGTCTATGCTAGCCAAACCATTGATTATGAATTGGAGGAACATACTGCTGCTCAAACTCCCAGCCCCCTCGATGCATTGATTGACAAGGAACTACATGCCATACTGACGGAGGCTGTGAATTCCTTGCCTATGCAACGCAAAGTCATTTTTACATTGATTCGAGAAGATGGCTTAAAACAGAAAGAAGTCGCCGAGCTATTGGATATTTCGTTGCGTACAGTGGAAAATCAACTCTACAGGGCGGTCAAATACCTCTCCAATTATATCGAAGTCTATTGGAAGAAGGAGCAGTCAATCATCAACAAATCAAATTTCAAACGTTTTTTACTATCACTTTTCTGGTAGGCAGTTAAACAGTTATCAAAAAATAAACACAATGGACAAAGATGATTTTTTAAGATTATTCGCTAAAAAGCTAGCTGATGGGTTGACCGCGAGCGAACAGCTCGATTACGATCTATATCTAGTAGAGCATAAGCAAGAGAAAGAGATAAGTCTCTTGTTAGAAAGATTTTATCTGGAACCGAAACGCAACGAATCAACCAATAAGGACAAATTAGATTCTATATGGAAAAAAATTGATGCAGCGGAAAGCCCGACAACAAAAACCAAAAACTACCGTAAAATGGTCTTTCTTTTTGGGAGCATAGCTGCAGCATTGCTGATTTTCGTTCTTATTGGCATCAAATACTTCAATCCCACAAATATTGGCGAAACCGTAATCCAAGAATCAGGAACGAAAATAGTCTATCTTGTATTGAAAGATGGGACAAAGGTAACCTTGGATAAACATGCTACATTAAGCTATAATAGCAACTATGGAGAGGATAACAGAGAACTTCTCTTAGATGGCACCGCATTTTTTGATGTAGCAAAGGATACCTTGCATCCGATGCGCATCACTGTGGGAGATTGGAAAGTAAATGTTGTGGGGACGAGTTTTACCATCAAGCCAAACTTGTCCAAGGATGAATCACAACTCGTATTATACAATGGAAAGGTTCAGTTGATCCATAACGATTCGCCGGATCATATTTTTACCATCACTCCTGGAGAAAAAGCCGTATGGAAGCAAAAAGCACCCAAAGGCGTTCCTAGTCTAGCGATCAATAGAGTGAGCCCCCGTGAATTGGAGTTTAGCAGGCTATGGACTCAGGATTCTATTATTTTCAAAAATCAACCACTAAAAGATCTGATGGAAAAGGTTGGTAAAACCTACGGGATGAAAGTAATCTTTGAGAACAAGAAATTGATGGACGCCAAATTCACTGGAGCGTTTGCAAGTAAGAATCTTAAAATAAATGAACTATTACACGCATTAAAAGTCAGCTATCCTTTTGAATATGAGATAAGAGATAGTGTGATCTTTTTACGCTAAAAATATGAAAATGTTTACAAGATCGATTTTATCACTAATAATCACTTTAGTTGGCCTGCAGTTTTGTCTAGCACAGGTACGTCATATCCGTCTGGAACCAGGTACATATCCATTAAAGGATGTCTTTGATATGATTCAGAGTCAATGTGGCTATACTGTATTTTACAGTGATGAGATCGTTACGGAAGACATGATCCTGATGGTAGACAGCAAGCAGATCTCACTAGATTATCTATTAAACAAAAAATTAAAGGATTACCATCTTGCGCATCAATTTCTCGACAAAAAAATTTTAGTAATATCTGACTTACCTCCGAGTACATTAGAACAAATGCGAGGAGCAGATAAAATCGAAGGGCAGATCAGTGATATAAAAAATCAACCTTTGCCCTATGCAACCGTCCGTGTATTAAAAGGCGATTCCATAATAGGTGTTACAGTTGCAAATGAGCTAGGACGCTTTAATATTGCTCTACCCATTGATCAAAGACTGCTGCTGCTCGAGGCGTCTTCTCTAGGTTATAAATCAGTCAGAAAATCGTTTGGCGACCTTGATCGAACGGGCAAACTAAAGCTTACCCTGGATAACGACAATACCGTATTGGAGACAGTAACGATCACGGAAAACCGATCGCCCTATGTCAGGCAGGCAGACCGTATGATCGTCAATGTAGAAGGGACGATGCTTGCAAACGGCCTATCTACACTCGACCTTTTACAACGATCACCTAATCTTTGGGTCGACCACAATGGCAATATCAGGATCAGGGGCAACCAGTCTGTGATCGTTATGATCGATGATATTATACAACGGATGTCTGCTGAACAATTGGCAGAGTACCTGCGCTCAATTCCTTCGGAAAATATTAAGCGAATAGAAATTATCTCTAATCCGGGAGCTGAATATGAAGCACAAGGCCTTGGCGGAATTGTAAAAATAGTAATGAAAAAGGGAACAAATGATGGATTCAAAGTAATCTTATTGGCTCGCTATATCCAAAATGTCAAAGACCCCTATTTTAACGGAGGTACCTTATTTGATTACAAAAACAAACGACTCTACCTGTCCGGAGCAATCGCCTATACCAAAGATAACCAACGCTATAAGACAGATTATAGCATCCAGTATCCTGACGACTCGAAATACCTGAGCAATACACAACGTTTTAAGGATCTCAATAGCTATAATGCCCGGTTAACAGCCAGCTACGAAATCGCTAAAAACCAAAACATTGGATTGCAGACCATCTGGACAAATTCTAAGTCTGACCAAGACTTCCATACCACTAATGTTCATCAAATGAGGGGTGATACTTTATACAAAACAACGGATAACGTCTGGAAGAATAGACCGACAATGGTTAACTCTACCTTCAATTATTCGCTGAAAATAGATACATTAGAGTCTAACTTTAAAGTGATCGCCGATTATTTGTACAATGACAATCGGGAATCGAATCACTATCGCATGACAGCACCTAATAGCCCTGCCCCCTTCATTTATCAAAATCTTTCACCCAGCACAACACATATCTACAGTATTCAGGCCGATCTCAACAAAAAATATCAAAAGGACTTTAGTTTTGCGACAGGAGTCAAATATGTACGGACAAAACGCAATAATACCGTCGAAAGAAATAATTTTATTGAGGATAACTGGCAGCTCGATTCTTTGTATAGTAATCAGTTTATATACAACGAAGATCTGATCATGGGGTATTTCACCCTGGATAAAAAAATCAACAACTTCTCAATTAAAGCAGGATTACGGGCCGAACAAACTTTTATCGATGGACTATCGGTGACAAGTTCCGAGAAGGTAGAACAAAATTATATCAATCTATTTCCCTCTATCTTTCTATTGCAGAACATAGGAAAGAAGGGTGCTTCTATTCATCTTAACTACGGAAAAAGGGTACGCCGGCCTTCTTTCAAGGATTTAAATCCCTATACCCTACAGATCGACGACTTTGTGCTTATTCAGGGGAATGTCAATCTACAGCCAGAATACATCCATCGCATTGAAACAGGAATTACACTAAAAAAAGGTATCTCGGTCGATCTATTCTATTCCAATACACAGGATAAAATAGTGCAATTTACCACACAGGTCAACAACAGACAGATCAAATATCAATCTATAAACTTCAAAAATGGCAAAGACTATGGCTCAAGCGTATTTTTCCCCTTTACAATAAACAGTTCTTGGAGGGTTCAAAGCAACCTTTCATTCTTCAAATCCGAGTTTGAATATGGCAATATCAACCTTTCTCAAAAAGTATTTGAAGGAAGCCTATTTAACTTTCTGAAAGTTAGCAAACTATTTGATGTTAATCTATACTTGAGTTATCGAACACCTTCTTACATTGGTAATACTAAATATGCGGATCAATTCTATTCCAGCGTAATGTTTTCTAGAGGGATTTTAAATGGGAAAGGTAAAATAACACTACAAGCCAATGATTTATTCAATACAGCGCGGGAACGTGAGTTTTCAAGTTATGAGGGTACTATCATCAATTTCTATCAAAAACGCCCCACACGTACTTTTGGGCTATCATTTACCTATACGATTACAAAAGGAAAGAAATTTGAAGATAAGAAAATCATCCAATCCAATGATGAACAGAGAAAACGTGTCAACTAAAATAACCTAAACTTTGATTTATCTGATAGCGGTTTTTTAGATTTACGACTATGACCTATTCATATCCATTCCGCTCGTCCATACCGGCATATGAACCGGCGGTCGATCTGGCCATATTAAACTTAAAATACCGAGCCGTCACTGGGTAATGAATATTTTTTTGTGCTAAATGCAAGTGGATCAGTGAACCATAAATGAATTCCTTTACCGAATTTGACTACAAAAGTACAAGTGATCAGTAACGTATTTTAAAAAGGAACCATGTTCAATTGAAAATCTGTAGTTTTCCAATCATTAAACGCAACCAACAAATCGCTATTCACTTGCAATGGAATACTTTGAGTATTTGTTGATTTTATGTTGTCCTTTTCTCTAGCTACACTTGCTATGACTGAAACGTGGTTTACAGCTTGGTGATTTCCTATTCTACATACACTTAAATCCGGCGAGATGGTAATATCCATATCTAAATTTGCTGCTAAAGATAAACCCTTAATCGTTAATGCTCTAATCTCTTCGCCTACTATCCTACTGATAGTTAAAGCAATATCTTTATTTTGCTGTGTCGTTAATCGCACTTGTGAGTTATCCGCAGTTACCAGTATGGTATCCACGTCTCCTATGTTAGTTTTTATATTTTCCAATTTTAGCATAGCGCCGTTAGGCATAATACTATTGAAAGTATACGTGCCGCTTGCTGTTCCTCTGATCTTTCGTGTTAAGTTCTTTCCTGTCGGAAGTAAATATGCCCCTGACACTAAGTAACATGGGTGACTACCAGGAATTTCACTATAAATCTTTCCATTGATATGCCCTGCTTTTAAACCTAACTCATCGGTGATCTCAATATCTGCAGGACTCAGCATAAAGTCCATTGCAAAGCCCAATACACCAAACGGACCATTAAATGGCATATCATGATCAGCAAGTGTAAAGGCTCCGTTGGCCATAATGCCTATCGTAATCTGCTTGTCTAGCCTAAATCCTGGCTTTTTATTATAGGTATAGGTTAATTTACCATCTACGGTACTAAACTCTAAGAAGCAGTCTGGATTGGTTTCGTTGTTACAATCATAGCAGTACAATTTAACGCCATCCAAGCTGTTTACGGTACTCAATGCATCTGCTGAAAGCTTAGGACCAGTATGACCTGCTGGGTATACAAATCGATAAGGATACAAACAATGAGAATCGCTAAGTTTATCAAAATATCCACTGTCCCACACTTCGCCTGCTGGTATAAAAAACAATAAAGGCGTATTATTCCGATCACAGCCTCTAAGGAAAGTTGTCTCAATTGAACGAATCGCATAATCTACATTATCGGCGAAAGTACGACCCCAATCATGAAAATGAATCAAAGACTCTTTGCTTAACAACTTTCCATGTATAGCGGTTAGTTCTTCTATGATGTCTGCTTCCTGGATACCTGTAATATCCACATTATTTGTCCAAAGGTTATCAGCAACTTTAGCAGACATAGCTGTACAGAAACCCGTTGCCAATCCTCCATCTCCTTTGCCTTTTAAAAAGTAGGTATAAAATATAAAGAAAGCGGCTGTTAACATTGGATGGCCAAATATTGGGTCGAAAGATTCATGCCATACCTCACTTGAACCAAATGTCTTTTTAAACGTTTCAAAGCTTGGTTTTCCTATATTCGGATTATGGAATGATAGGTTGTTTTTGCCAAAGCGATAGGGTATTTCTAAAACTCCAGCTTGAGAGACACTGCGTTCATTACTAAGCATACCATCTGGATTTCTGACCTGTACTGAAACTACAGATGAATTCCCTTGATTAAGAAAACCTATCATAGTAAATGTTAATTCTTTGCCAGAGGCTGCCACTTCTGCTGCAATACTTTGATTATTAATCAGTACCGATGCTCCCGGCACAAATGCTCTACCTCTCAATATTGTTGAAACTCCAGGCATCATCTGATCGGCAAATACGTCTAATTGCGGTTTTATTCGAATATTTACCCGATTGCTTTCAAAATTATCTGCTACTCGAAGTATAAATAATGCTTTAGAACCTCCCGAAGTATCCAACGGTAAAACGACATTCATACTTCCATCAGCGTTTACATGATGCTGTAGTTCTATAGAACCATCAAAAATAACTTTATCTGAATTCGCAAAAGTAGTTCCTTTTACCACAATTGTATCTCCTGGAAAAGCCTCATATGTACTAACAGATGTAATAAAAGGTCTTGTTAACTGTTCATTCCAAGCATCTAAAGAAAACTGAAAAAACTCATTAACACCATCTAAGCCGTGATTATAGCCCGCTTGTCCGTCATAACCGCGTTGTCCGTTTGCGCCAACATCGCCATTGCGCGCATTATGACAATAATCTTTATCATTTCCACTTCGACCACCCAATCCTCCCTCGCCCCCCAATGCGCCTGCACCTCCTTGGCCTGGCTGTCCTCCTTGATTTTTCCAACGAAAGCTGTTGTTGGTAACCGTTCCTTCCAATGTACCCTGCAATACACCAATGCTGATATTGCCGCCATTTCCGCCATCACCGCCGCGACCACCATCGCCGCCATTTCCACCATTTCCACCTCTACCACCATTGCCCGCATTTTTTTTACATTCATTAATTACTGGCCAATATGTACCCACACTTCCTCCTTGCCCATTTCCTCCTCGTCCTCCTCGTTGACCAACACCTCCTGTAATGCCATCTTCTCCATTTAAATCTATATTTGGTAAATTGGTCATGTTCTTAACCCACATTTCTAAGGATGGCGCCTTTCTGCCATTTGCTCCAGCTATTCCAGCAGCTCCTTTCCCTCCATAACCTCCAGCATACCCACTTCGTTGATCTTGATTGAATTCACGTTGTGCTGTATTATGATTTGGGATCCCATCTAAATATGGATCATCAGCATGTCCTTGGGTATAACCTCCAGGTCGTCTCCATGAAATCTCTGCATTAGGACCACATATCACTTCCTCTGCCAAAATTATAAGCTTATCTACATCTGCAGACACTTCTAATCTACAATTTGTCAAATCCAATTTCTTAGCAATAATTATAGCTTCATTTTGTGATATGATATTTAAGGTGTTAAAATGATAATCCAAGGTTCCCAGTTGTTGCCAGTTTTGAGGTTTATTTCCTTTTAGATTTTCTGTAAATAGCTTTTTATCATAAACAAATAATTGACCATCTTTTTTAGTAAACATATTCAAGCTTTCCTTAACTCCCTTTACTTCGCCATTCGCCAGCTTTTTGTTCAATTTCTTCAACTTACCAAAATCTGCCTTTTTTTGGTCTAGCGGTCCTTCTTTCAAGATTTTTATATAGTTTATGCTATTTTTATTGGTCAGTTCTGTTGCCATCAAGCGACGTTTCGTTGCCATATCAGCTTTGATCAGGTCAACACCCAATGTTGCCCAATGTTCGATAGGCTTAAATACAAAACCAGGTTGAATCCATATATTGCCCTTTTGTATCGTTCTATTTGAAGTGAATTTCATTGTTCCCAGTGAACTTAAACTTTCTACGCCCGCCGCATTCATAATCTGTTTAACACGTTGTAGTTTTTTCCTAGCCTCATAAGATTCATAATTTACGTGAACGACAACACCCTTTAATGCTTCGGATAAGGTCTTCTCCAATTCTCTGGAATACTTGAAATCTTGTTGTATGGAAGCTAATGTGGATACACCGGCACTCACATTAATCTGACCGATTGTCCCCTTAAATGTCGAATCTTCACTTTTCAATGAAGCCCCCACTCGAAATACACTAGTTGAAGCATCTTTAAATTCACCTGTAATTTTTTTTCTTGCTACGACCTGATTATCTATCTCTAAAAACATTTCGCCACTTTCATCCCGATATAACCGAACCATCTGAGGGCTTCCCTCAACGAGTTTCTGCGTACTTTTTAATTGACTCTTTTCTGCCGTTGTTTCTATATCTGCCATCAGAAATCCAGATTCATCAATGTAAATTGAAACTAGTAAATTATCAGACTCTATAAGCATTTGCTTATTCCCATTTATCGAATTAGGGCTGACCATCGCTTCTATGGTAAATGATTGCAATTCTTTTGAATTAACAAACATATCCATATCTAAATATCCACCGTTAACTTTAAAATCTCCATTTGTGGAGGTGAGCTGAATGTCTCCTTTCATTTTTAACGAAGAGGAAGTGCCAACATCATTAAATACTGCATTTCCTGTGGTTTTTAATGCAATTAATTTTTCCATGATTTTTATAGTTTAAAGAATGAATTGGTTCCTCTCTCTTCTAGTGGACGGAAAAGAATCAAAATATTGTAACGATCAGATTAAAGTTAAGTTTAAAAAAAGCCTTTACAGACTATCAATGAGTAAGTGACTGCAAACTCAGTGTGAATAAGGAGAATCAATTAGGGAGCAGCTGTTCGACCTGTCACCCGTAACTCGTCAGCAAGATCAATCAACATCTATATCAACCACAACCATATATACGCGTCACCCCGTGCTTGACAGGGGGGCAACCGTCCGATATCATACATCATTCAATGAAGACAAGCTAGGTAGAATCTTTCCAAGGCCATTAAACTTAGGAAGGTTGCCGGATGCGCTTCTAAAAATCGACTAAAAGCTTAAATGCATAAGTATGTTTTTCGAGAAAATGCCTATAAGGAGGTAATTGCCTATAAAGGAAGCGTGATCGTAATCCTGACAGTAAAATCATCCTCATCAGGTTTTTTGTCAATTGTGAGTGAAGCGGATTCTGCTGACTCATCACTACTGAGCATACGTAACCGTTCTTGTACTCCTTTTAAACCAAATGAGGTACTTTTGAAATTGCTATTTCCAGTTTTATGAAACTGATCAAAACCAACACCATTATCCAGAATTTCAATCCTTACTTCCTGTTCTTTTAAAGCTGTCCGGATCAATATTTTGCCTTTTTTGCCATGGAGATTCCTCATACCATGATGTACGGCATTTTCGACAATTGGCTGAATCAGCATCGACGGAATCTTTTTATTGCTTTTTATTAAGCGCTCATCCGATTGAATGCTATAGGTAAATACATGATCGAAACGTTCTTGCTCGAGATCCAGATACAGCCTGACCAATTGAAGCTCCGAAGCAATGGTCACCTTGGAGAATTGAGAATTCTCAAGTACGATACGGCTCAAAGTGGCGAATTTCTGAATCAGCTTGCTGGCCTGTACTGCATCATTTTCGACTACATAGGCCTCAATAGAATTCAAAATATTGAAAATAAAATGTGGATTCATCTGCGAACGAATAGCTTTCAGTTCACTTTCATATAATTGTTGCCGGAAGTCGGAGGCCAATTTTTTTTCCTTTTCCATTTCCAGGATCTCGCTCTGCTCCCTGATCTTGCATTCATTTTGTTTCAGCTCATGCTGTAAGGTTAGGCTAAATTCCCGCTGCATCCGATTAATTTTCTCCTGGTGCGCGAGTCGATAGATCAAAATCAGTACTACTGCAAGAAAAATAAAAGACACCAGACCGACTTTAAACCATAAACCTTGATACCATAACAGTTTTACAGACACAGGTATATCCAGTTGCGCTTTCGACCAATTTCCATCTTGGTCCCCCACTCGAAGGACAAAACGGTAATCTCCGCCTGCAATATTGCTGTAAACCGCCTGTTGATTTGCGTCTGAATCAATCCATTCCCGATCAACCCCTTCTAGTTTATAGCTAAAACGTAAGGTCTTGTCCGCAAGCTGGCCAGGTACAGCAAACTGAAAGGAAAAAGTATTTTCATCAGGCTGGAGCGCGATCTTTCCATTTACAAGCCGATAGGTATTATCGCGGTTCAGTATCCTGAACGCACTTATAACGGGGGCTATATTTTCGGTTTTATTTCCAATCTCAGCCATCGGCCCTTTGATCAGACCTTTATCCGTCATCCAAACCAATACATCCGAATCAAAATAAAAACTATGGGTCGAAAATCGCTCGGGCGGGAATATGCCTTGTCCTGCTCCCAACTGTAAAAACGTTCTGGACTTTGGGTCAAAAATCATTACTCCATCTTGAGTTTTCATCCAGATTCGTCCTTTTATATCATTTTTTAGCGTATGGGCATAAAACAAGGGGAAACGATTACGGTCATTAGCCTGTAGGAAACGTGTTTTCCCCGGCTGTTCAACAATCATCCCTATACCCTGTTGGCTACTGCTGTACCAAAAGTGGCGATCGATATCCAAAAGAAAGGAAAACACGGTATTGGCGGCAAGACTTTCTCCAGACTGCCGCTGATGCTTGAAATTAATAAATTTCATATTCACCTTATCCACTACTTTAACTGCACCAAAGCCATCCATACCCAACCATAGAGAGCCAGATATATCCTTACCTAATGTGATTACTTTATGATCAATAAGACCATTCTCTTTATTGTACAATACAACCCTATTTGTAGAAAGATCATATTGATATAGTCCCGAGTTCCAGGAGCCTATCCATAGTTTATCTCTTCCATTGACTGAATCCCAAATCACACTGTTGCAGTCGGCTCGTTCAAGACCAAAAGAGTTTCCTACAATCTTTAATGCCCTGAGCTCTTTACTCACCGTATCAAAAACATAAATCCCGCTGTCTAGGGTGGAGATATAAATATAAATCCCTATAGCCGTAAGTTGGCTGATCTTAAGGTTATTCAGAGAGAAAGCTGATAAACGTAGTTGAAAATCTGGAGACAATTCACCGATCTGAGCCTTGGAGATATACCACTTCTTGTCACCTACTTTTAAGATATACTGGATAGGGTCAGTTTGAATAGGTATGAGGTCTTTAATTAAATTTAACTTTTTCGAATAATAAAATAGACCATGATCTGAACATATAAAATATCCTCCCTGTATGGATACAATACGATTAATTTTAACAGCAGATCCCTCTGGAGCAGCCCTGTTCCACGGTATCTCAACAACCTCCTTATTATATAGGTCATAACTGTACAGCTTGCCCCCATTATGGGCTGCCAATATTTTATTCTCGTCCGAAAAAAAGGAGACATCAGCGATATTGTTATCATAATGTGCAACATTAGGACCAATACCAAGAATATATCGCTGTGCAATACGCTGTTTTTGAGGCAATAACCGTATCAGATCATGATTATAATAGGCAGCAAAAACCTGCTCTCCTGCCATACAGATTCCCGTGACCGCATTTTCACCCTTGTTCAACAGATCATAATGAACTGTCTTCCCAGAATTGGGTTCGTAAGAAAATAAACCATGATAGCGCGTACCTATCCACAGAATCCCATGCTGATCTTCTTGGATGCGGAAAATAGTTACATAGGCTGCCGGTGCCAGTTTTATCGATGATATGCGTCCTGATACCGGATCCAGAATCTGCAGGTCTGTTTCTTGCCCACCAAAAAACACCTTGCCTCCTGACTCATGAACAGCATAAAGTTCATGTTTCTCAACATCTCCGCCAGCCGCTTTAGCACTATAACTAGTCCAGGCCTCATGCTGGGGTTTGGACCGATCATAACATACTAAACCCCGGTTATAGCTCGCGACCCAGATCTTATTATTACTGCCTATGCTGAGATTTCCCAGATCATACGAAAAATCTGAATGTTGCGTAGAACTAACAGGGAAAAAGGTATTCCCATCAAAATAGCACAGGCCCTTCCCCGTTGTGATCCATACGAATCCTTTTTCATCGACAGCGGCATCTCTGATTTTGTCACTGGGGAGTCCCTCGCGACTGGTAAAATGAAGAAAGTTATAAATCCGTTCCTGTGCCAGCCCCCGCGATAAGGTAACCATCACAACGACAAATAGCCGCATCAATAACTTTACGTCAACCATAACTGCAGGTTAAGTACGGGATAACAATTCCATAAGCAGACTTTTTTTGGATGGGGAAACCTCTAGCTCTGATCCGTCCACGAGCTGTAAGGTCCCCCCTTCCCCTTTCTTATAGCGAATCACACAGCTAAGATTGACGATCGTGCTCCGGTTGATCCGCAAAAAACAACCACCATCCAGCAATCCTTCAAACTCTTTCAGTGTCCTGGAAACAATGATCTTGTTACCTGCGGAAAAATAGAACACCGAGTAGTTACTCATCGCTTCGATTTTGACGATTTCATCTTTCCTTACAAAATAAATACCTTCTGCAGTAGACAGGGCCAACCGCGATGCGCAGGTGCTCCCCATATGAATACCCTGCTTCTGGTGCTGTTTTTTCCATTCAATCCGTTTGGATAATTTTTCAATTGCAGCCGTTAGTTCATCAGTATCCACTGGTTTGAGCAGATAATCCAAAGCATCCGCGCGCAGGGCTTCAATGGCATATACATTATAAGCAGTAACAAAAATAACCTCGAAATGGATGTTGCCGAGATTTTCCAAAAACTTAAATCCATCCATCAGCGGCATTTCGACATCCAAAAAAACAATATCCGGACTAATGGATGGAAGGTCCTGTAGGGCAGCAAAGGGATCACTAAATATCCGTTCGACAGAAAGCCTATCAGAAAAAGCGCGGAGTTTATGCTGGAGCAAAGTGGCACCTTTCAGCTCATCATCAATAATGACTGCCTTGATCATAATCTATTTCGTTTACATTGATAAGCTCGAAAACAATCGAATAGTTATCTTAAATATACAATATATTTAGCAAAATATTTCACCTGCGTTCCATTCCCGACATCTATGTTAGAAAGACAGCTAGTAGTTTACCCTTCTCGATCAGCACTTTTTTAGTTTAACATTTCTATTCCGATTTTAATGCTGCCTCAACCTGATTCGCATCGTTTAGATCGACGCCCTTACGTTTCAGGCTTGCCATGGTTCCGCCCGGAATAATTACATAACGGTACTTAATTTGAGCAGGTAATACCACGAGATCTCCACCATCGTAGACAAACCGGTAGACAATGATCCTATTCTCTTTCGGATGGTGGGAAATTGTGCTCATTCTCCCTCCGGCTCTTGACGTATAAGGCAGCGGGTAAATTCCGCCGCCATAATCCAGATAAACAATTACAGTTCCACTACTCAATATGGTTGTGGACAGCCCTTTGGCAGCAAGATGGCCAATTCTGACCGTCGTACCATCAATAATAGAATCTTTAACCGTTGTAGCACTTTGCCAACCACTATAGAGTACATTAGCAGTACCCGTAGCTCCTCTCAGGTTGACCCCTGTTCCCCATCCGGATGCAGTCTTAGGGCCAAAAAATTGATAACTATCCACTTTAAAGTAGAAGTCACCTATGGCACCTAACGACACTGCTGGAATTTGGGTCCCGCTCAGGATTTTGGATCCCGCCGCTCCATTGGCACCCGCCGCTCCATTGGCACCTGTCGCTCCCTTGAAAGAAGTAGCTTTGCCCCATCCGGCATCCGTTTTGGGACCATACATTTCGGAAGTCGTTTTACGGATATAATAATCTCCAGCTTTCCCCAGCGTAGCGACAGGAACCGCATCCCCAGAGAAAATTGTCGCCCCGTCATCACCTTTTACCCCCTGAATTCCCCTGGCGCCCTGCTCGCCTTTTTCCCCAACGGCTCCCTGCGGACCAGTGTCACCCTTTTTGCAGGAGAAAAAGATAACCAGTCCTAGACTGACCATCAACATGCTTTTTAAAACTTTCATTTGAATAATTAGTTTTTAAACTTTACCCAAATATATTGTTGGCTCAATTGTAAAAAATCAGTAATGAGCGAAACAAGAGTTTCATTGAGTGAATAAACCTAAATATTTAGTAAAGAAACGAAAGGAAAAACCTGTTCACCTAGCAGCACTTACATCGGGTGGAGGACAGGAGAGTGTTTGTGGGTGGCTGAAAGACAAATACGGGTTAAGCTGGCGGGTTTCGCCTGAAAATTGGGAGGAACTCAACAAAAGACCCGGCGCATTCAAAAAAATGATGAGAATGAAAAAGATCATTATTGCGGATTTCTAAAACTAGGTAACGACAAAATCCATGCTCCCTACTTAAAATTCATCCTTAGCACCTGTTTCTCATTATTAAGCAGAAAAGAAAATAATTGGTCGGAGTTTTCAAATTTATTGGTATAATTATATCTGCTGCTAGCCGAATCAACAAAAGAAAAATATTGCATTAACCCCACATTTGCCACAAACTTCCGCATTCCCAGCGAAAACTTTTCTTTTGAAATTTTAGATTGATATATGGCGGACGATCGCCTATAAATCTCATCTGATTTTTTTTCATTAAAAAATCTTTGAAACTACTTCATAAAATAATCGTAAAGGTTAATGGCATACGTATCGTCTCATTAGTCCTGCAATTCCACAATCGCAAATACATCTGACACCATAAGAGGTGGATTTTATAAAAATCCAAAACATTCTATGTGCGATTCTGCTTATAGATATAATATGGAAAACAACCACAACAAAAAGCCTTATTCTTTTGAATTAGCATCGAGCTTATTAGCTTTGACACTTATCCTCGCTCTTATGTATGTCACACAGGGCGTATTGCTTCCAGTAATATTTTCCATATTAATAGCAATTTCGCTCTATCCTCTTGCTCGCTTATTTGAAAAAGTACGTCTTGGAAAAGCCTTTGCAGCTATTTTAGCAGTTATTGTATCCATCGCCGTAATTTCCGGCTTAGCTTGGTTTATTGTTTATGAAAGTATCATCATCAGCAAAGATGCTTCTGCTATTACCCAAAAGGTAATGGTAGTATTGGAAAGTGGGCAAAAATGGCTCGAAACGACCTTTGGTATTGAACGTACAGAAGTGGTCGAAAAGTTGCACGAACAAACCAATAAAACAATGGAAAATGCAGGCAGTATGTTATCAAGCACTTTCGGTTCTATCGGCAATATATTAGCAAGTGCAATTCTGGTCCCGCTTCTGAGTTTTTTCTTATTGTATTACCGCGATTTCTTTCGTGAATTTTTCTTTAAAGCTTTTAAATCCTCACCACAACATAAAGTGAACGAAGTATTGAATAAAATATACAATGTCGTGCAGAGTTACCTGGTTGGATTGATCACAGTAATGGGGATTGTAGCGGTCTTAAATACACTGGGATTAATGGCATTAGGGATTGACTATGCATGGTTCTTTGGCTCATTAGCATCCTTATTAATGCTCTTACCTTATATCGGTATTGCTATCGGATCTATCCTGCCTGCGCTTTTCGCCCTGGCAATAAAAGATAGTGCCTGGTATGCTGTAGGTGTAATAGCCTGGTTTCAAGTGGTACAATTTTTAGAAGGCAATATTATTACTCCTAATATCGTGGGTAGCAAAGTCAGCATTAATCCCCTGATGGCAATTATCGGTATTCTTTTAAGTGGAATGCTTTTTGGACTAGCTGGATTAATCATCGCTTTGCCCCTCATAGCAACACTCAAGGTTATATTTGACGCAAACCCAAATATGGAAGCCATAGGTTTCTTGATCGGCGAACCTGAAAAAGATCATCTCAAACGAAATTCTACACAGGAACTCCTAATGAAATGGGGTATTGTCAAAATGCCCAAAAACAATAAGAATATTAAAATGGATGTCGATGTACACATTGAAAATAAAAGCTCTGGTACATCCAATTCAAAAATCTCCTACACCGAAATCAATGAGTCTGAAGAAATCCCCTATAAGGATCTATCGAAAGATGAAGACAACGAAGATTATAAATAATCTAATAAATCCATATCCGAAATCCATCATCGCGTTGAAGGCCATATTGAAATGGGTGCAAAAAACAATAGCTGACTTGTCAATTGCCTATTTTTAAATCATTAAGATTATGTTCGTTTCCCTCGGAATCTCTAATGAAAGCTTGATTACGGCCAGACACAATAGAATTGGGGCTATTTCATTATTAAAATCTAAAATTATGAAACGATCTGCGTCTATTTATTGTTATTCAAGCTAATTGCTATTAAATAAAATTATATGAGACCATCACAATCCTATTAGTACTCATTTGAGCAATTAGCATGTGTCATCATGGCTTCAGGTTAGAATAAGCGCACTAGTCAAACAAATAAACAATACGAGATATGACATTCCAGAATAAGACAAATCAACGGAACAAAAAATATACAGACATAGGCGAGATCAATTCTAGCCAAAGAATTCTGGAAACGATGTGTAATCATATCCAAATGAGGTACGGCTTGATACGTAAAAAAAAAGGTAATAAATGGGAAAATTGCTGTGTTTATGACTACCAATCTCAACAGATCATCGTTCAAGATAGTGATATCTATGTGAAAATCTATCAGGAAATAAGAAAAGGTTTGGAACCAATTTATATTGACAATATAGACCGATGTGCAAAACAGCAATGGGGTGAACTTCTTCAGGAATTTGGATTAAAAAGCTATATTTCCTATCCCATACTCAATAAAAATAAAAATATTGTTGGCCACTTAAGTTTTATGAACGATAAACCAGTTGAGTTTGATCGCCCCAAATTGGAAACGCTATTTCCATTCTGCGGTGATCTCATTGCTATTAATTTTAGCGATAAAAATGAAACGCAGCATCTCAAAAATATGCTCGAGCAGGAACGTATTTATTCCAAAAACAGAGATCTTATTTTATTTTCATTAGCCCATGACCTCAACAATCCCATTAGTATAATAAAATTATTATCTCAATATCTAGAGCAGAATCTAGAAAATGGAACACAAAAAATTCTTGCAAAAAAAATAGAAAATACTTCTAGCCGTATGAAAGGGGTAATAGATGATATTTTAGATTTTAGCAATACCCGGTTTGGTCGTGAGGTTGAAAGTCTTACCGAGCTTGTGAGTATGGAGCAGTTAATCCAACAAATATTGTCCGAATTTGAAGTAATACATGACAGAACGGTCTTAACAAATCTGAGACTTCCCCTCAATGTGCACAGTGATAAAAACAAGATGGGACGTGCCTTTGTCAACCTCATCAGTAATGCGATAAAGCATGGGGCACCTCATAAAGAAATCGAAATAAGTGCTTTTATAGAAAAGGACAATTTTATTTTCAGTGTAACAAATCACCTCTCAACCAGCCATCTACCAAATACTCCGGATCTATTTAAGCCATTCGTGCGAGGTTTAGGTAGCAAGGGACTCGGTCTGGGACTGTATGTAACCAAAGAAATAGCGAAATTTCATAAAGGGGATGTGGAAATAGTAAGAGAGGACACGAAAATCACATTCAAACTCTGGATACCTATAAAATAATAGGTTTGTTGTCCAATGCAGCGTTAATCGAAATACAAAATCAGAAATTTTAAATCGGAGATTTAGGTTGCAACAAATCCCAAAGATTTCCGTACAGATCTTCGAAAACCGCAACCGTTCCATATTCATGCTCAGCAGGAGGTCTTACAAAATTTATACTTCTATCTTTCATTTTATTGTAATCCCTCCAAAAGTCATCTGTAAAAAGAAATAAAAAAACTCTTCCTCCAGTTTGATTTCCAATGCTTTTTAATTGTTCATCATTTGCAGCTTTTGCTAATAACAACGAACATTCATTTGAACCGGGAGGTGCTACAACGACCCACCTTTTATTCTCATCAAGTTTTGCATCTTCAATAAGACTAAAATCAAGTTTTTTCGTATAAAATTCAATTGCTTCATCATAGTCTCTCACTACTAAAGCAATACGGGCAATGGATTGTTTCATAATCTGATGGATTCTCGAAATTCAAAACATTCTTTTGTGTACCGCATACGGTATATCCACTCCATACTTAAGTCTCTAAAATAGCATCACAGGATTCAACTTTGATCATACCTTGCGTCGGGGTCATTTCTGACCATAACCAATTGAAGTAGACTATCACTTGCTTAGCGGGAACCATTGGTCTGTCAGCTGTCGTATGTCCATCTGAAGCTACGGTGATAAAATAATCCCTTGTTAGTGCTGATTTTATAGTGGCATCTACACAGAAATCTGTAGCACATCCGGTCACGATCAGTTCCTTCACTCCCCTACTCTTCAATATCGTCTGAAGATCTGTTTTATAAAATGAATTATTCGTTGTCTTAGAAACAAATATATCTTCAGGACCTCTGATCAATTCAGGTAATAAAGACCAATCTTCTGTACCAGGAAGGAAGCAGTTCTCCCTTGTGCCATCATGTTGTATAAAAATAACCAGATCACCGCTCTTTCTGAACTGTTGAGATAGTTCGTTGATCCGATCAATGACACCAAAGGTATCATACCGAAGCGTATAGGGCCTAAAACTGCCCTGTTGCATATCTATAATTAATAAGGCCTTCATCCTAAACTCGCTTAACGATAATTTGATGGATAAATATAACAAATGTTTATTATCAAACAGTATATTAGACCACGAACGGGATGCAATGCGTTATATACGCAGTTCCATTTCTTATCCTATGCCAAGTCGATCGAAGAACAAATCTATTAGATTTGTAAGACTACAAATGATCAAATTCAGATAGAATGAAATAGAGGAGTATCAATTGTAGGCTATACTGAAAAAGAAAAAAAATAACCAAAAAATATAAAGCTATGCAAAAGATAATTCCAAACCTTTGGTTTGACAGCAACGCACAGGAAGCCGCAGAATATTACCTATCGGTTTTCAAAGATGGAAAAATAATCAATATTACTTATTACCCGAGTTCAGAAGCCGAAGGATTGGCTGATTTCCAGAAGGATTTTGCTGGAAAAGTACTTACCGTAGAGTTTGAGATTTTGGGAATGCGTCTTATCGGGATCAATGCCGGACCGATATTCAAATTTAACGAGGCTATTTCGTTGATGATCCCCTGTAAAGACCAGACTGAAATAGACTACTATTGGGAAGCACTTACATCGGGTGGAGGACAGGAGAGCGTTTGTGGATGGCTGAAAGACAGATACGGATTAAGCTGGCAGGTTTGTCCTGAAAATTGGGCGGAGCTCAACAAAAGACCAAGCGCATTCAAAAAAATGATGGGAATGAAAAAGATTATTATTGCTGATTTCTAAAAACAAGATGCTGATCGATCACGACCCAACGATTCATAAATCTCATCAAGCGAATTGTAAATCTTTTTATAAACAAGACGCAAATCGCTATATATTTAAATTTAAGATGACGATGTTGAGAAATTATCAATTCAGTAAAAATCCGCTGCATTATGTCTATGCGCTAATCTGGCTGGGTGTGTTCGTTACCTTTGCCTTTTATCTTTTCACAGGAGAGATGTTCAGGCCGGAAAACGGCAAGATCCACATTGTAGCAATTCTTATCGCTTGGGTGGTGCAATATCTTGGCCTTACACTGACTTGCCTGATCATCCTGCTTTTAGGGATATACAAAGCATTGCGAACTGTTTTAGATAAGAAAGAAACTGAATCTTAATTAATTATCGCCGACGCTACGAAGTTGCATAGAGCATCTTCAAGATGATAACCGTAATCCTTAAATACGTAGTTAACCTCATTAAAAATATAATTGTATGGATTATAGAAAATAATATCAATCGTTATGAAGACAGCACCTTGAATCGTCTTTAAAAAGGCAAACGACTAGGTATATTGTAAAAATATAGTTGGGCCACGCTAGATCGTGAGGCATTAATGCAAGAATTACTTATTCGAGCTGGCACTTTAACTATTCTTACTTGGCTGCTTTGGTAATTGCTACCTGTGAATATTGGACAGCATGTGATAAAGATCCTCGGGTTTAACAGGATTGAATAACCATTGCCTAATTTCCAGTGATTCGCAAACTGCAGCAACATTGCTGTCTAGGGGATCAAATATGGGAATTATAGGCTGCATATATTTTTCATTAAAAACCTTTTCCCGAATCTTCTTAATGGTGTCTATGCCATTCATAATAGGCAAGTCATTCATCATGAGGATTGCTCCAAAGCGACTGCCGCGCATCAAGAGCTGCAGGACTTCGAACCCATTATTTGCATGTTGCGCACCGATATTCTTTTTGTTCAATAGTTGAACCAACCTTTCACGTTCGCTTTGATCATCGGAAACGACAAGAACGGTGTCAATATTTGCAAGATCTTTCCATTCTTCTGTTTCCCAAATAGAACGTAAGTCGAGGTCAAAAAAGAAATGGCTTCCTACAGCAACTTTACTTTCCAACTTCAGTTCACTCCCCATCATTTTTAGCAAGCGATTGGATATCGTAAGTCCTAGACCTGTGCCGCCATAACGTTTGGTCATTGAAGTATCCTCCTGCGAAAAGGCTTCAAAGATTTTTGCCTGCTTATCTTCTTTTATGCCTATCCCAGTGTCCAGAACACTGAAACGCAGAACAGCAGTTTCGGCCTCCCGGGAAAGTACTGAAATCTGAAATGTAATTTTTCCTTTCGCAGTAAATTTGATTGCATTGCTCATTAGATTCATCAA
>Ga0065704_10070302_pt1 | contig 37104 bp, 31 predicted proteins | sample SwiRhicommuniRL2_FD_59091 | JGI IMG/M metagenome (GOLD analysis project Ga0065704, IMG submission 59091) | Switchgrass rhizosphere bacterial communities from Rose Lake, Michigan, USA - RL2 v2 (version 2) | ecosystem: Host-associated > Plants > Roots > Rhizosphere > Soil | place: East Lansing, MI | reverse complement strand
CTCTAATAAAAATTCAAATTAAGGGTTGTGCAATGCAAATTCAGATCGGTATAGATATTGTCTTAATTCTTGCGTTTTTTTCTTATCTTTCGGTTTTATATAGATGGAATAGTAAAAATAAAATTTCATCAATGAAACAGTTACGTCATTTGCCAATTAGCCACTTATTTAAAGAAATCAGATTGATGTATTTCATTTGCATGGCTTGTGTATTGGTCACAATTATTTTGGTTAATTGGCGAATCTATAACGTTGCTGATTACTTTGATGCTTTAAGCGTTTCACTTTGGATATTTATTATCTATTTCTCTTTTTTTTCAATGTATCAGATTGGCTCGGCAATACTTTTGAAGCTTTTGGTGATTTTTTCCAATAGGGCACCTACCTAATGATCACAGCTCAGACAATTTTAAACATGGTTGATTATTGGCTTAATCATCCAGTCAATGGGAAGTATGGGTCTAATTTCGGTGCACCTCTTTATGATTTGCTAATGGCACCACTCGATGCAAGGGTGGCAGATAGCTTTCTAATTAAGATGAAAAAGGATCTACCTATTTTATCTGAGCTTAACTCTGACCAATTGGCACTTTATTCTCAAACAGAAGGATTTGAGACCGTTCATATTTATTTAAGCATCATGAATGTGCAAATTGATCTAAACCAAGTAGCAGACAAATTGGGCACTTCAGTAACAGGTGAGACATATGACATTAATGCAAGCTGATTTTGAAGCTCAGCTACAAGCAGCAATAGATGATTATGAGATTCAGGAACGTTATAAAGCTCAAGACCCACTAGTCGTACACCAGCTGCGTTCGATGGCTAGTTTTTTGTCGGCACTTGGTCCTGAAATTGATATTTCATCAATTGAGCCCTTCACAAAAACACGTGACCGCTCAATTATTGCTGATGCTACTAACAAGGGCATTCTACCAACAGGTACGCCGTGCCAGCACTTAGTGGAAATCATTAACCGGTCAGCAAATGCTGTGAGCTTAAGCCAAGGGCGAATGATTGAAGATCATAGCGGCGGTAGGGTATGGCGGCTACTTCAATCTATTACAGTTCAAGCTGGTGAAACGGCGGAAGTTAGTGCAGAACAAAGTGAATATCGCGAAATTAAGTATGTTGTACCAGTAACTGAAGGGTTTCATAAATTTCGAATAGATCTTTTAGAGGATCTTTCACTTGCAAATATCTCTATTAAGCAGGGCAATAATAACTTTGTAATTAAGCCGCGCTGGATGAATGTTGAACCAGGTGAATATGCTGTAACAGTCACTACCGATAATCTCAGAAGATTATTTATAGAATTTGGTGATTCTGAGAGAGCAGGTCGGACTCTGCAAGCTAATGAAACCTTAACAATAGGTATTCTTGAAACCTACGGAGAAGTTGATGCAACACGCTTAAAAGATGCGGCTTTACTTGATGTTCTTACCAACGATGAACAACGTGTATCTGTACGTTTTAAAGTTGGTGGATTAGTGAGACAAGGTGTAGATCCATTAGCTGTATCTGAATTACGGTTATTAACAAGCTATCCATCACTTTATGATGAAGATGCAGTATTTCTTGGTAACTTTGATTACGCGGTCCGTAAAAAGTTCATGAAGCGGGCACAGTTTACATCTGTGTGGAATGAAACGCTTCAAGAACAGCACTTTGCTATTACTTACCGTGACATTAATCATTTAAATCTTGTGGTAGTTGCGAAGAATCCCGCTGAACAAGCTACCTTAGAACAAGATATCTGCCGATATATAGGTTTTTGCGATAACTTGTATGAGGGTAAAGTGAATGTACATGAAGTTGTAGAAAAGCCTATTGAAGTAAAAATTAAAGGTTCATTGGCTTCTGTTCATAATACGGATATGGTTAAAACACAGATCAAAGAATTACTTGTAGAACGATACGGGCGTGAATCATTGAGCTCAAGTCGGTGGCTGGTTAATGGCTTTAATACTCAAGAAATGTCAAAGCTTATCAATGACAATATTTCGGCTTTCCAAGACCGGATGAGTGATTTCACTATTACACTTTCAAATGAGTTGAATAAGCCTAATGAATGGGTTTATATGACCAAAGATAGCATTAACGTTGAATTGGAACGTACAGCTGATCTTTCGGGGGCTACATGGACCCTATAAGCTATACACGGCCTCTTGATGAACAATATGTAAGTGCGGGCCTACAAACAGCACTTGCTAAAGCATTTAAACAAGTTTTTGCACAAAACTTTGAACAATCTTTGCAAGATTTACTTGATTATGGATGTCCTCATATCGGTAGTAAAACAGTTGTCGAACGGTTCTCTAAACAGAACGGACTAGTTGTATTACGGCGAAACAACACTTCAGACACCTTAATGAGAATTATCTATGCCAATTGGAGTGGAATGGGTAATAAAAGGGGATTAGCCTTTTTAGAGTTTGTTTTGCGGATGATATGGGGAAAAGACCATTATCAGATTATCCGACTATGGCATAGCTTGGAAAAGCTAAAAGAATATCCAGCCTACTTGTCTGATATTGAAAAGCCAAATTACTTCTTAACAAGTCGGATTAGAATTGTTTTAGATAAAACAGTAGATGCAAATGAAGTGGTAGAGCTGTCACCGATATTACGGCGTTTAGTACCAGCAAATATTGTCGTTAAAGTTCATTCGATGGCCTTTGATAGAGATTTAGGCTCGACAAGCTTTGCAGCGGCGATAGCTGCTAAGCCTTATGCAGTTTATAACTTCCTTTAACTGGATTGGAACTGTTGAGTTAGCGCTCAAATACAAAATGATTTCATAGTCCTGTTCATTAGTTCAGGACTTTTTTATATGCAACAAGCTCAAGACAATGTTTTAGTAGGAATCGCAGAACCAATCAATGATCAAGGTGAAAACCTATTAATTGATCATTTCTTAGGATATGCAAATCGAGAATTAGAACCACAAGAAATTGATAAAGTTGTTAATGGGGAAATTGTCGAAGGCATCACAGCTTATGCTCAGGGCCATTACTATAAGATTTCAGCAAATCCAGAAAATCAAAATGCAAAAGAATTTGAAATTAGTCTTCATTTTCAGGATGGCCCAATTCCTGAACATGGCGTGAATGGGATTACCAGTGAAGCATTATTAATGCTGCTAATTCATCGCACTAAGACCTTAGATGAAAAATTCCCAAGCGAGTTCAACAAACAAGCCATTATCTACATGGAAAGTGCACTAGAAGAATTCAATAAGCGTACAGTAGAGCGCCGTGCTCGTGGTGTTGAAGGCACACTTGTTAAATAATTGGGGTTAGTATGCGATTAAGTATTTTTTGTCGAAAGCGTGGTTGTTCTCAATTTATTGACATCTCTCAACTGGATTGTATGCAAGTCTCTAAAAGTGATCATACAGGCAGCATGGTTCATGATCGTTTTTATGATGTTTTTATCTCCCTTAAAAGTGGATACATCTTTGACGCGACTATTGAAGATAAACAACATGACAAACTATTGGAATTAATTGAGTTTGATCACAAGATTTGAACTGGAACTGATTAAATTTCGACTATAGAACAACTGAAACAATAGCCTCAATCACAGCATTGGGGCTTTTTTATGGCTAGCAAAAATAGAAAGACTAAAGTTCTCTCTTACAACCTACATGATCGATGCCGTAAATATACCGGTGTTGATCGAAGTAATGTCGATGTTGATGCGATGATCAACTTGATTAATAGCGACTATGTTCAAGAAATGGTTGCTACTAACTCATTGCAAGGTTTTAACGGCCATCACATCCGACAACGTTATGGCATGGTACCGCCTGAAACAGTAATTATAAAAGGAAAGTTGGTATATCTTGCACGAGCATTTAAAACTATTAAATTACATGCCTCGAAAGACGGAACAGTAGAGCATCAGGAAGAGTTTTATGAAAATGAAGCTGGTGAATTTGCTTTACAACAATATCAGGCTCAAGCAGGTGGCTTTAGTACATCAGTAAATTACAAAAGGATTGGTGGTCGTCTCATTCCAACGGGCTTTTTTGGCTTTGACTATGTTGCACAACCTAACTATGCAAGTAATGTCGGAGATGGTCAGTTATTTGATGATTTGTTTGTTCCTGAAGAACCAGAAGGCACAATTTCTTGTTTTGATAGCGCAACAGACATTTCACAGTTGTCACCTTCTGAAATTGTTATTGCCCAATTGCTCGATGATCAAATCTTACAGACTTACGACAATATCAATAGTCAAATTCACCTTTTAAATGAGTTGGGAAATGCTCAGGGCCTCGTAGGTGAACTATCAGAAGTAGTTGAAAAGCAAAAACGAGTACAACAACTTAGAGAAGAACGAAAAAATGAACTCTATACGGGTATGGTACATCCTGTGAGGAGTTTTGATTCAGTACAACAAGAAGCAGAACTAATTATTCAAGGTTTGGACAACCCAAATGTAAAAGAGAAAGCTAAAAAGCCGAAAAAATCTTTTGGCAATATCTTTAGTGTGTGGGGGTAATAATGAATTACCCCAACGATTCGCTTAAATGCATTCAAAACGCTTGGTATAAGCAACTTGTCAATTTTCGTGCTTGGTATCAGCCAGAGACCCAATTAACGGCTGACTGGAAATTGAGAGCTATTGGCGCAGCTATAAAAGCATGTCCGTCACGGATGATGGACGATTCAGAAGCAATGCTTTCTGAATACAGAAAAAGCCAAAAGCATGATGAAGAGTCGAAAGTACTTTTACCAGTAATGCTCACTGCAACAGCGCTAACAGATCAACCCCCAGATATTAATCAATTACTACCAGTGCCTGATTTCATTGAAACGGTAATTGATGAGAAGCGGATAAAGGTTCGTCTGGTACCTACAACTGTTAGAGCTCAAATCGCATTCTTTGCAACCAATCCTAACGATCTGCGTTCAGTCATTGGGCAATTTTGCGCGTACATGTCTAGCAGTGATAACCGTCGTTTTAAGGTGCCATTTCAGCAATGGAATGATCATGTCGTTAATTCAACATTCACTGTTTTTGAGAATGAACTATTTCCCTCACCTGTTCCAAGTGAAGCAATCAATCTTTCTATCTCAACTGTAGATATTCAGCTTGTAGGTTACACACCTAACGTCATCGGTTTCGGTGGTCCTTTCGACCAGAACACTGGTAATGGCTATGAACCTGACGGCTCAGCTGTGGAACAGCCCGCAATCAACGACAAAGTTGTAGTGCAAGCTGATCAATACACGCCACTCGACCATCAACGTGTGAAGGGTGACAGAGAAACAGGTGAAATTATAGTTGAGCGAATAGATGACTGACTTAATCGATAAGGCACAAGAAAGTTCCGAATATTTACTACAGCAAGAGATTGCTAATCGTTGCCGTTTTGAGGGCGAATCTGAAAAAGAATGTGTTGAATGTGGTGAGGAAATACCAGACCGCCGCCGTGCACTCGGTGGCGTGAAATTCTGCATTGAATGCCAAACCAAGTTAGAACGCAAACGGCGCTAAGGATACATGCAATGTCTGGAATTATTCGTATTGACAGCCGTGTTGCTGGGTTTTCTGATCAACCGATTCGTCTCATTGGAGCCGCATTTGCGGATACTGGTGAGCTTGTTATTCAAAAAACAGCAGTTTATTCAAATTTACCCGTACCAAGTGATTTGAGAGATCAAACGGTTGTTGTTACCGATTCACCTGACCAAGTACAGAACTGGCAATTAAGTTTCAATGCTAAAGACCACTTAGAGGAAGTGATTTCAATTTACCAAGCACGTTACAGAGCAAAGTTAATTGAAATTGAGCCGAAGCTTAATCAGTACAACCCTAAGAACGTACTTGAAATCCGTAAGGTTGATAAAAACGGACTTCAGCAGGAGTTTGATAGCAGCAGTTTAAACAACGGTCATATCGCAATTCTGTTAGCTGTTTGGGCAAGTACCAAAATTGCTAAGGGCCATTCAATTACTCAAGGGAATCAATTTGAAGAAGATGCTGTAGATCCAACAATGCTTCCTTTCTCATTCTTTTAATAATTAATGGTGTTTTTACGGTATGGCTTTAGCACCATTAAAAGAAATTCCCGAATGGTGGGAACTTTGTGAGCGTTATCGATACGACATCTATGCTTTCGCCGTAGAAGCATTAGGTGTCGAACCCACGTGGCAACAAGAATTACTTTTTGAATCTATTGCATTTGATGGTAGCCGTACATCAGTAGCATCTGGTCACGGTTGTTTTGGCAAAGGGACATTAATCAAATTAGCCAATGGGGAATTTATCCCAGTTGAGCGTATTAATTTAAATCATAAGATCCTTGCTGCAGATGGTAAGACAGAACTAGATGTAATTAAAACAGTAACCGGTTATCAGGAAATGTACCGGTTTGAATATGAGAACGGTAAGGCTCATACATTCAATAAATCACACATCCTTTGTTTAATATCTTTATACGATGGTAACGGCTGGTCAAAGGGCGACAAGATTGAATTGCTTGTTTCTCAATACATGAACCTAAAGCCAGAAAATAGAGAACAGTTTGCATCATATAGGCTTGTTGATGGGGAACATGAGCCTTTAAAAATCACATCGGTTGCCGAGCTGGGTGAAGGTAAATATTACGGTTTTGTACTCGATCCAGATCCTTTCTTCCTAGGGGAGGATGACTTAGTACTACATAACACTGGTAAAACGGCCAGTGCCGGTATTGTTGCCTTATGGCATCTCTTGTTTTTTGATGAATCCATCATGATGTTTACTGCTCCACAGATTGGGCAGTTAAAAAAACAAGTATGGAAAGAAATCAGTATCAATCTAGCACGATTGAAGCAAGGGCCTTTGGCTTGGCTTGCTGATTATGTTGGGTACCAGTCAGAACTCGTATACATCAAAGGCTACAAAGAAAAATGGTATGTCTTTGCTAAGACAGCACCGAAACATCAACCTACAAACTTAGCTGGTAACCACGGCGATAACTACATGGTCTGGGTCGATGAGGCCAGCGGTGTAGATGATGCCGTACTTGATGTGGCGTTTGGTGCCTTAACGCACGAAGATAACCGTGCAGTAATGACCTCTCAGCCTACCCGTAACGCGGGTATGTTCTATGAGACACATCACAAGTTAAGTCATCGAGCAGGAGGGGTATGGATTGCTTTAACTTTCAACGGGGAGGAATCACCCCTTGTAAGTAAGCAATCACTAGAAGAACAACGGCAAAAATATGGTAGCCGTGAAGATGCTCAGTACAAGATCCGTGTACTTGGTGAATTTCCTGATTTATCAGATGAGTTCTTAATTACTAAGCGTCAGACAGAAGAAATGTATGTAGGCGCGAGTATTTTTGATGAACACCAATTCGGATATGTCATTACTGTTGACGTTGGTGGTGGTGTTGGCCGAGATGACTCAGTTATTGCCGTGAGTAAAGTATGGGGTGAGGCACAATGGGGTGAAAGGGCCCGCCGTGTTGAAGTTATCGATATACCGCTATGTAAAAATAGAGACGATATTCTTGAGCTGTTCGCAAAAATTAATGAGCTACTTTTACAATATCCAAATGCAAACTTAGTTGTTGATGATAACGGCGCTGGTAAAGGTCTTGGACAGTACCTTAAAAAGCAAGGTATTTTCTATGTTCCTGTTTATTGGGGATCTCAATGTTTTAGTAATGATAACCGTAAAGAATTTACTAATAAGCGTTCTTTGGCATATGTTGGATTTGCTCGAGCAGTAGTAAGTGGCCGTTTCAAGGTGAAAACTAAAAAGCATCATGTAAAAATTAAAGATCAGTTGATTCACATTCCTTATCGCTTTGATGACTTTGCTCGTTACAAAATTTTGAGTAAAGATGAAATGAAACGGATGGGAATTAAGTCGCCCGATTTAGGTGATGCATTTGCTTTCTTATTCCTTGAGAACGTTCACTACACAGAGGCTTATGAAACAGCAAATGTTACAGATGATACGCCAGAAGGCCGTGAACAGGCAGAACGCAAGTCAAGATTCAGTGCTTTAAGAGAAGCGGCTGAAAATCAAAATGATTAATTTAGTGGAACTGACCCCTAAGTAACTTATTTGCCATAACTACCATAGATCAATAAATCATATGGGTGAGTTATGGCTATTAACTTCTTTTTAACTGACGCAGGTCGGAATGCATTAAATAAAGTAGGTGATGTCGCTAGTTTTGGTGGTGAGTTGACACATCTTGCTGTTGGTACTAGCAAATTTGATGCATCAGTGGAAGCGAAAAACCTAACTTCTCTTAAAAATGAATTAGCAAGATTTTCTCTAAACGGTGGTGGTGTAGATACAGAAACTGGTACTTTGCGTTTTGTGATGAGTATTGAGCCAACTTTAACAATGGAAGTGTTTGAGTTGGGTATATATCTATCAGATGGCACTTTACTTGCGGTTGCCTCTACTACAGAAGCTCAATCCATCATGTCTTTACATGCAAACGTAGTTGCCATTGTTACATTTGGATTTGTTTTAACTGACGTTAATTTAAAAAACGTAAATATCAAGATTGATCCAAACACACCAATTGCTGTGATGTTGATGAACCAGCATAGTGCTGATGAAGACCCACACCCGCAATACGGCGCGTTAATTCGTAAACTTATCACTGATCATAATGCACATGAAGATCCACACCCACAATATGCATTTGAGAAGGATGTAAAAGCCAAAGACGATGATTTACAACATCAGATTGATGGTCTAGATCTTAGTTCAAAGAACTTTATACAGCAGTTAATTGATTTCAAGAAAACCTTAGATGCTCAATATCCAAAATTAATCGGAGCAGGTGTAAATATTGGTAGCACTGCATCGATTGAATTAGGTGGCAAAGTTACAGATTTACGTGATTCAAAGTATGCAATCCATCTTACACCCGAAAGCTCACATGAAGCATGGAAGCTTACACGTGCGGAAAAAGGGTTCTCATATGAAGTGTGGGAACGCTCAGGTCAAAACCGTATTGGATATTCAGGCACAGTGAATTGGTCTGTTATCCAAGTTGCTGCAGAAACATTAAACGATGGTAACGGCGATTACACAGTACCAGGTGTTTATATCATTCCAATTCAACCAAAAGAACAAAAAGAATTCATTTTAGTAGGTGCTGGCGGTGCGGGTGGTGGCAGTGTATGGGAGTTAGGAGCATTGGCTCATGGTACCAATGGTACAGATACACGCTTACGTTTAAATGAGCTCGATTTGGCGGTTGTTGGTGGCGGTAAGGGCGGTACAAGCGGGCAGTGGTCGAATGGTAGTTCTTTCTCGAATGGTGCAGGCGGTTTAGCTGGAATAATCACCATCACATCCAGTATTAGTGAACTTTCAAGAAAACTTGGTATTGCTGGTACAGCTGCAAACCAACAGAACCACAAAGGCGGGGCAACAGTAAGTCCAGTATCAAACTGGGGTGCAGGTGGTGATGGTGCGAATGGTGTAGGAGATGATGGCTGGGCACTTGGTGGTGGTGGTGCAAGTGGTGGTTTACTCATTTGCCGATATGCTAATTCAACCGAAAAAACTCAGTACATGACATTAGTTGTCGGCGAAGCAGGTCACATTACTGAAAGTAACGGTAACAGCGGAAAAGCGGGAATTGGTGGCTTTGCGCGTGTAAGTACTGTGAAAGCTTAAATAGGTGAAACAGTATGAGAAATGACTATCGAAATGCTATTAGAGACTTAATTCACCGAAATCTTCAACAGAATAATATTCAGAATCTAATCGTTTGGGAAATTAAGGATGATGAAGCTCAAGATCCTTCACTCTTAAGCTTCAAGCTTTATGGTTCTAGAAATCAAATTGATGCTGTGCTGGTGGCATGTGGTGCTAATGGAATATGGGAAAAGTTGCCACTTCAAAAGGTAGCCTTCCCTAAGCTGGTCGATCTTTTGAGACTTCAAAAAGAATATTTGCAGGATAATTAATATGTCAGCATTTAAGCCAGATGAATTACGCCGTGCTCAGCTGCAATTAAATCAATCATTGCAGAGTGGTGGCGTACGTAGAGATCAACAGAGTCGCCAACGTGCAGATCGAGAACAACGGGCATTTGCCGAAAAAGAAATTGAATATGATGATTGGGGACGAAAGATCCCTAAACCTATGTTCTTGCGGCCACATGATATTGCCCAAGGTGAAAAGTATGATGTTGAACGAGTACTTTTTACTACGTTAGGTCAGCAAAACGGAGAGGTGCCACGGCGTATCACACGTGACGATATATTGGCATTTCAAGAAAACATTCAACTTTTAAAAGATCAGTATAGTAAAGGTATTACACCTCAAAACATTATTAATTTAAGCAGGCAAGATGATATTGATCGGGCAAATGAGCAAATCTATTTGGCGGTACCAGTCAGTAGAAAAGCTGGTTTAGTGCACTTACTCACTAATGCTGGTCCTAAAAGTAAAGTTTTAAATCATCATGTTGAAATAGAGTTCTCAAACTTTAAATCAGTCGTTTTTGATATCGATAAACAAGCATTAACCACTATTAAAAACCGCTTGGCTAAAGGCAAAATCAAATTTCAGTGTGATTGCGAACGCCATACCTTCTGGTACCGCTATATGGCAACAATTGGTGGTTATAATCTAGGTCGAGATGAAGGTGGGTTCCCGAAAATACGTAACCCACACTTGTCTGGTGTAGCTTGTAAGCATGTCTTGCGTGTTGTTAAGTGGATAAGTTCTCCATCAGGCATTGCATATCTTAAAAAGGAAGTTGAGAAAGATCGTCAGAAACAAGTTGGTGCTCGATATAAGCAAACCGATAAGCAGATACAGAATTCGATTAACGAACAAGTAAAAGATGTGATGAGTGGTTCTACGAAACCGATCAAAGCAAATATTCAAAAAGCCGAAAAAGAAATGATGCGTAGAGCAGATAAAGTTGCGAAAAAGCTCTTAGAACGCGAATTGAAAACCCTCAAACGTTTTGAATCAGAAACTGTTAGAGCTAGTCAAATTGAAAGAATTCAGGCATTGCATAAGTCGGGTGCTATTGATCAGAGCATGTTAAATGTCTTTATGAAAGGTTTAGGTAAAAATGCTAAATAGATCAGTAAATCAAGTTGCCAATGGACGCCGTTTAGCAGCGAGACGTGTTGTTATGAATGCACTTGCTAGTATTCCAGCTCAAGTTTGGCGTAAAGAAGTGATTTTCAATAATCCAGCTGAAGATTCAAAACCTCTAGATCCACTTTCTTTTGAAGCAAACACTTTATCAATTCAAGACGAACCTAACTACCAGTATGAATATAAAGGGGCTGCATATGTCCATTTAGATAAATTTAATGGTGGTTATATTCAAAAGAACTTCTCTATGAATAACCCCTCTGATTTGGTGTTAACCGCTCAAGTAGAGCCATTCAATGAAGAGTTGGACGATGTTTTGGAAAGAATAATCAACATTCCAGAAATGATTCTTAAAGAAGGTGATCTTTTAGGTTTAATGATTTATGAAAATCTTATGTTGTGGTTTGAGATTGTGAATATTACTGGTTTTAGCCTTATGGCTGATTTTGGTAGTAAGTATGTTTTAAACCGTAGAGATGATTTGTTTATTTCACCTAGCGGTGATGGAGAGAGTTAATGAGTTATTTAGTTTTTAATGAAAGAGGGAAAAAGACAGGGGATATTGAAATAGCTGAACAATGTACTTCTGCAATTTTCAATTACCAGGTAATCGGGAACGGGGCAGAAGTAGAATTTTTCGGAAGTAATGTTCCTAATGCAGATCCGCAAAATGATTCTCACTGGGTGCCTATTCTTTCTTTAACAGCTGCTGCACCTGATACTGAACCATTTCGACAACATTGCTGGGATAAGCTTCGTTATAAAGTGAAAGCAGGTGATAGTGTGGAAATTTATGTTTCAAGTGGTGTAAGCGGATAGCTATATAAATAAAGGGTTGAGATGGTCCTTTAGCTACATTTTCTTTGTCCTCAATTTTGGGGACTTTTTTATGTTTGGAACCGACCAGCTTTAGTAAAAATACGCCATGTCAGACTTTCTTCAACTTACATCGCAAGCCAAAGGCTGGTTTAAAATGACTGTTTTATCAGACGAAATTCGTAAAAAGTATGACGCTCAACAAACTGCAACAGCTCAGTGCCAAAATTACTATTTCAAAAATAATGATGAGTTTGAAAATGGATTTGATAGTGCACAAACAGCAGTAGAAGAATACCCTGAAGTTTTAAAAGCAATTTTTGATTCAATTGGTGCAGAATATGCCCCTGATATTGATAAAGCTGTAATGTTTGGTGTTACGCAATATCAAGCTCGTCATGGTGGTGAATTACCTCATCCTTCAGTAATTGCAGCGGCTTTAACTTCAGGCTTAAATGGTGCAAAACAAGTTTCTTCTTTGACTCCTGATACCATTAGCCATTATGACAGTATTAATGAATCTGGTTTTGATGATGTAAATCACCAGCATCATGAATCTGTCAGTATTGTTCCAGCAATTACTGTGGCAACTATTGCAAACGTAATTGCATATGCAACACCTATTGTTGCAATGATTCCTAACTCTAATGGTTCAAATGAAGTACCACTAGTATCTATCCGATTTGTCACCAATCGAGATTTTGGTGCAATGAAGAAATCTGAATACTTAGATGGAGCGAATGCATCTAAGCCTTATGTAGAGGGCCGATTCCGCTTTGCATTATCTAATGGTGGTGCAGGGGCGACATACTCAGTAATTGCTCGTACCGGCTATGAAGATTTCAAAGCTAAAACACCAGATGCAAATGCTAAGTTGTTGCCGTTTATCGCTGGTAATGTATCAATCAAAATCAACGGTAAAGAAGTAGCACATACTCGTAACCGTACTAAATCAAAAGTTACAGGCAAAATTTCAGCTATCGCTGAAAAAGACGTAGTCATTAACGGTGTTGAATATCGTGTTTCCGGTAGTGAAATTGACATTTCTGCTAGCAAAATTAGCGTTACGTTAAATCAAGTATTACCAGCGGGAGCTAAAGTAGAAGTCTATTTAGTTGCTGACTTTGATTCTCGTGATGGCAACGGTAATTACTTGATAACACCAGTAGGTGTTGATTTTGAACCTGAATATGAAAACTTGGTGGCATCACCAATCATGGCGCAGGTTACAGCGGCAACTTTATTACAAACTCAATTGAATAATGAATTAAAACTTGGTTTCTTAGGTCAAGCTCTGGCAATTATTCAAGGTAAAGTTTTCTTGGAGCAAACTGTCCGACTATTAGGCGAAGCAAAAGATTTAGCTGAATACTCAGGCCATGAAATTACTTTTGATGCTTCTCGTGGTGTGACTGGTAAATTAGCTGCTGCGTTTAATACCACTGGCGATCTGTTTGGCGAAGTAATGAAGTTTATTTCTGCTGCAAAAATGGATATTAATCAGCGCACTGGTGGCTCTACCGTCGCCTATGATCTATATGTTGGTGATAGTGGGGCAGTATTCTTTAACCAACTGTCTAGCGATAAGATGCCAACAAAAACTGGGTACTCTGCTGGATATGGTCAAATTGTCCGCATCGGCACACTTGCAGATGGTACTAACGTTTATCATGCGCCATCTGCTCAAGAGCTTGTAGCAGAAGCAGATACTGCATTTGATATGCTTTTGGTGGGGCGTGGAAATGAGCCAATTCGTGCGCCGTTTGTTGGGTTTATTCAAACACCACTCTCAGTTATTGAAACACGTCCAGATGCACGTGAAGCAGTACTTACTTTAATTGGTTCTCAAGCTGCTGAAATGAACCCATTGGATCGATACGCAGACCAAAGCTATGTCATCCACTGTATCAATATGCCTTCCCTCAAGAAATCTTAAGTAATTCAAAGTAAGGCGCATTTCGATGCGCCTTTTCCCTTATTTATTGAAAGGATAATCTCATGGCTGCAGCAACTGAAAACACTGACGAAACTTTAGCTTCAACTGACGATCAAACTACTATCAAACAAAAATCTACCCGTAGTAAAACTAATAAAACTACTGATACACAAAATACCCAAGCTGGTGATGAAAAAAATTCAGATCAAGGTGATTTGTTAAATAGCCAAGGTTCTGAAAACGGCGCATCTCAAGATGAAGATTCGAAACCTGCTGATTTGAAAAATGGTGATTCAGATAATGAAGTTTCCAAAACAAAAGAGGATGGAAATTCACCTGAATCATCAAATGAGTCTGTCAAACCTTCAAATGATCTAGATTCTAAAATTAGTTGGAATGTTGATGAGTTAGGGAATGTAGCAAATAAAACTCAAGAAACTGATAGTTCTAAAGCCGAACATCAAATTGTCGAAAATCTAACAACCTCTACAACTAGAATCGGGCATCCTTTGGTTATTAATGTAACTAATAACGGATTTTCAACTGTTTTAGAACCGTTATCACGTGTTGCTATTGAGGCGGGGCAGACAACAAGTATTACGTGCCATAACCAAACATTTAAACATCAAGTTCTTGAAAACTTACGCCAGTTGAAGGGCCTTGGTAAGAACCTAACTGTTGAGTAAAAAGATGACTATTTTTATTATTGATGGTACGAATCCAATTATGGATGCTGTAGGTGATCAACCAACAGAGCGAACAATTACACTGCAAAATAACGGTTTGAGTGACATTACAGAACCTTTTACACAAGTTTTGGTACAAGCTGGTCAAAAGATCACATTCACTTTGATCGGTGATGAAGCTCATAAACAATTGCTAGATAACCTAGATCAAATTAATGGCTTGAAAGGTAATGTACTTCAAATTGTACCTACTGATCAGCAAGAACCCCCTGAACCAGATGGAACGGTATAAGAATTTGATTATTTAAAAAACCACTTACGAGTGGTTTTTTTACATTGGAACTTGCCAGAAAATTAAATCAGCCCGCAGCTCAAAATACGTAAAACAAATAGCCTTGGGCGTGTAATGTAATGAATATACTTGCTCTTTCGAGTTCAGGTGAGCTATCCCTTGTAGCAGGGGCCAGCCCATCACTCAAATTAGAATTTGATACTCACAGTTATCTTGCAAATGCAGAAATCAATGTGGCCTTTTTTGCAAAAGTAACCAGTCCACGCGGACCTGCAGATATTTCTATGCGCTTGGAAATACGTGATGCGGTAACTGGTGATCAAATTGTTACTGTACAAGGATTAGTAGATGGTGACATTGAAAATTCAGCTTCAATTGTGGCAGTAGCAGATGCGAAAGAATATTTCGAGAAATTTGATCTAACACTGGGCATTGATGCGCTACAAGCCATTCTCAAATCAAGTGCATATAACGAATCTAATAGTTTAGGACGTGCCTCAAAAACATTGGCATTAGAGGATGAAGAATTACCTTCATTTAATGCGGATAAACTCTTTAAGATTTTAACAAGTCAGTTAACAACACCCGCATATCTGACCTTACCTAATCCACATGATTTACCAATTTATGTTGCGGCACAACGTGCATCTACAAAATTACGTATTCCTTTGGATGCTGAAATTAACCCAACCTTTACAGCTGAACAAGCAGCCCAATTTGCAACAAGCGTAGATGCTCAATCACAGTTTGTTCAATTCATTTGGAGTCCAAACCTTTGCCGTCCTTCAGATGCAGTGACGCTTAGAGGACGTAAGGTACCAGCTTACTATTTGGGCCATTACATTGGCGATAAATTATTACGTAATGCGAAATTGAATAAGCAAGGTTTTGCGCCGTTAAAAAATGCAGTGGCGTGGAAAGATTATCCATTTACAGCAAAAAACTTAAGCCAGATTCCAGGTAATGATCTTGAAGATGAGCAAATTCAGGAAATGTTGGCTAAGGCTAAAGTAAATGTCGTTCGCCCAGTAAAGTTCGAAACTACATTATTTGTATTAAGTGATGTGTTAACCCAATACCAAAGTAAAAATAGTGCTTTGCGTTTAGTTCCTGCAGCTGAAATTTCAGCTCGTGTTACTAATAAGTGTATCGAAATCCTTAGAACTTATATGTTCCAAGCAACACCTGACTACATCAAAAAAGCTGGTGATGATATCCAAGAATTTTTAGAAGGGGCATCGAGCGAAACAACTGGTTGGTTACAGCCAGCTGAAGAGTTGGGGAATAAACCATTTGAGTTCAGTTTAGTACCTGACAATGATTTTCCTTATGAGCGAGTACGCCTCTACTTAGCCCATGGTGTTGTTGGTACGACTCGTGCCGCAATTTTTGATGAAGACGTTTTAGTTAAATAATTTTAAGGATCTTTCAAGATGAATCCATTTGGCCCAACCACTAAAAAACCATTAATGTTACGCGCTTTCGATTCAGCAGCTGAAAACATCTCTGCAGTTGTAAGCAACGTTTCAAGTACTGACCGTGAGCAGCAGTCAGTGATTGAGCAAATTCGACAGATTGCTTTAGATATCCTTGCAGATACTGTAGATACAATTAGCGAAGGCAAACTAGAAGAAGGTGAGCTCGCCGTTGATTATTTGGATGCCTTAATTGTTGATGCGTTAGATGCTGCAGATAATGATGAAGGCACATATGAAAACGCTTTAATGGCGTCATTATCGGATGCTTTCCTTACATTTGGTGTTGATACAACTGATATTGAAGAAATTTTCAGTGATGATACGAATGTTGCAGATGCTGCATTAGAAGCAGCTGCAAATACGGTACTTGCAAATACACCAGACGAAGGCCCAGAACTTGAAGAGCTAGTTCGTGAGTTTATTTTTGGTGAAGCCGATGAAACTGAAGAAGGTTTCGACTCAATGGCTAAGAAAATTAAAGCTCGTAATGGGGCGTTCAGCCAGCGTAAAGTTAATGGGCGAAAAGTTCATTACCGTGGAGTACTTGCGATTCGACAAGGTATTAAAACGGTTGTGAATAAACGATTACCAGGTCAAAAGGTACGTTTAACGTCAGCTCAAAAAGCTGGTATGAAAAAAGCCCGCCTTCATGCTTTCAGCGCGAACGCAATTCGCAAGCGCTTACGTTCATTTAATAAAGGTAAACGCTTAGGTATTTACTAATAGCTGATAGGTAAAGTCATTCTTTTGGCTTTACCTATACCAATTAATTAAGGAAATAAGCATGAATACAACTCAAATCCTAGGTGAAGCACCAGGTATTCAATATCAGAAAAAAACTGATAAAACCGAAACAAAAACCAATCAATCATTAACTGACACGATTATTATTGGACGCTTTATGCGTGGCCGTTTTGATGCTCCTATGACGATCCATAAGGGAAATATTCGTGGCGAACTAGGTTATGAACCAAATAACCCTGATTATCGTTGTGTCCAAGATGCTCTTGAGCGTGGAGTGCCTTCAGTTCAAGTACTGCGGGTTCCACCAAATGTTGGATAGATTAGTTTTATTTAACAATATTTTAAAAATACAGATTATTACTTAATAATCTGTATTTTTAATTGTAACAGTACAACTTATTGTTTTTTATAGATTGATAAGAGCAATATTTGGGTTGATTATTAAATTAATTACATTGCAATAACAATAACCAAGTAAAGGAAGACTGCTATGAAAAAAATACTCTTTCCGTCATTAATTTTTATATCCATTTTAAATGGATGCATGACACAACCTTTGGAATCACAATCGACATCGTTGAACTTAAACCAGACCTTGAATGATAAAAAGTTCTCTCAACAAGGGGAATTTTTCTTACCTACAGTATCAGTATTTTTTCCTTATGGAGGAATTTTGGATGTAAGGGCTGGATCAATGCCTTTTTACTGGCTGTATAAAAACCCAGGCGATGAACCTTATGGCAGGGATACTTCTACTATGGTTTATTTTGAAACAGGTGAAAGAAAAATTATTAAAAACCCTATAAATAGAACAAAAATTAAAAAAATATCTTATGGTGATTTTGATCCTGAAGCATATAGTGCATTTTTACAAAGTTTAATTGAAGATGATTATGTATTGGATATTGAAGTAAAAGATAATAATCAAGCTGGAGAAAACGGCGGGCAAGCTGATCAAGCAGTAAGTAAAGGATCTACTCAAAATAAAAAATTCTTTGCAACGGATAATTCACCTATTCCATATTTAATTTTTGCTTATAACAAAAATGATACTTCGCAGTTCCAAATTGTTTCACCATCTAACTTAATAGATTTTAAAAAGAACAAAAATCTTAACAATATTGAGTTCTTTTTGGCAGCTTACCCCTCTATTTATATGGTAATGCCAGGAAAAGATTTAGCCACGTATTATGATCAATTAAATAAAAAAATAGTTGATACAAAATTAAATGATGCTTCTGATTGTAAAGACTTTGTTAGGGATCCAAAAAATTTAAATTTTCATAAATCTGAACCATCCTATCAAAGTAATTGCCCAACAGTTAAATTCTGGATGGTTAATTACCTAATCACTGCAAAAGCAGTTAAATATTTGAATAAATATTCAATTATTGATGAACTATCTACTGGAGTAGATATACCTGATAACAGCTTAGAGGCTATTAATGATATTCTTTGGAAAAATAAAAATGGAAAAACAGTAAAAGTAACTTACACAAAGAAAAAAGGGAGCTTATTAGCATCTTCAATGCAGCTAAATAATAGAAAGGCATTTATCCATGATTTAGTTTGGGATTGCGATGATGCTTCAAATTGTATCCCTGCTGGACCTTCAATCAAAAATGATAAGGGAGTTACTAGTCATAATGATCCAGCTGAAGATATACCAGTATATGCAATACTAAATTTTAATTTGGATCAAACATCTAAAATGATAAATGGATTACCGAGATTTGATATTAATAATTCATTATTGATATCTGAGCCCAAATAATTAAGTTGGATGGTTCTAATTGGAACCATCCACTTTTTTTAAGGTGACACACATTTACGCTAGATGCATGAAATCGAATATTCGAGAAGAATCATGCAACAAGCTAACCCAATTTTACTAAATCAGCTCAAACAAGATTACATTGCTTTACAGCAACTTGGTTCGCCGTTATTAGCCTGCCAAGGCATGTTTGTGCCGCGTGGTATGGAAGACTTTCGATTCTTATTCAAAAGTTGTCCACGACCAATTGTAAGCAATGAAGATCCTGCTGAAGTGCAATATCCTGGTGGTTTTACAGGAATTGTTGCAGGACCACCAAAAACTAAATACACAGGTAATCTACAGATTATCGTTACAGAAGCTGGTCATGATCAAATTCTTGCTGAATACATTGTTGCAAGTGGTGGGATCATCCATGGCGATTATTACGATGGCCGATTAGGTAGTTTTACACGCTCTTATGCACTAGAAAACTGTGCTATTCGTTTTGAATCAGCTGAATATGATTCTGATAGCCGATCACAAGTTATGACAGTTTCTTGCCCAATTGATTACAACTACTTTGGTAGCTTCGCCAATATTGGTACCAATGGAAGTATCCAACCAGGTAAAAAAGAAATTGATGGTACAGCTGATCTGGTAAATCGAGTTCAGCAAGTAATCAATACTGCTCAACAAGCTACCAACCTAGGAAACGCTATTTCAGGCGTTGGTCGCCAACTGGGCAATCTATTCGGGTAATGGCTATGAAGTTATTACCTGAATCAGAAGGGTATGCTGTAGTTGCTGGGACTATCCAGCAACTTTCAGAAGAACTCTACAAAGAATATCAATTGTCAGGCTATTCAATTTTGCTTGAGGATATCGTTAAAGCTTTTTTAGAGGAAGCAAAGTTTTATGCTGGATGGGCTACATTAAATTGTCAAACTAAAGCAATTTCAAGTATTGAACTGGACGAAAGTATTGAGCTTAACGGAGATGAGTATGTAATTATTCTGCCCTTAGTGAAAGCTCACTGTGACCTTTTGCAAGCTCGTTTGGTTGAAGCAACTCGTGGGCTCGGAGTCGAAAGTTATGGACTTTCTGTCTCAGAAGCACAGCAAATCTATAATGAGAAGAAAGAAGCTTTACCAAAACTTGCCTTTTTAATGGCCCCGATGAGTTTTAACATGGGGAGACGCTAATGCAAATCACCATTGTATCTGCGGGTAAGATAATTCCAGCATCTGAGCTTATCAGTGCAACTTTACGTACAGATCTCGTACCTATACCAGCATCAATAGAGTTCACAGTCCAATCAACAGCAGAATTAGACTCCCTTTTGAAAGAAGGGGAGCAATTAACTGTAAATGATATTTCTCATCCTTTCGAACTTATCAAAGTTACTCCCCTAAAAACTCAAACTATTAAACAAGATCGCCGTGCAGGTGGCATCTCATGTATTGGTATTTTGGCTGGCTGTAAAAGACTAATCGAATATTCAAAGCAAGCTGTTATCAGTAATGAAACGTCTTTTAATTCTGTAATACGGGCTTGTGGTGCAACCATAAGTTTAGGCAGTGATTTACCACTACCAAAATTTGTTTGTCTCAAAGGAAGAATGCCAACCCAACGTTTGGCTCATTATCTGCAACAAGAAGCTGCGGTTATTTGTTTTCATAAAAATAAGGTAGCAGCACAAAAAATTGATTCTTTATTCAAACAGGAGGCTATCACCAAGCTCGATCCAAGTAGTGTTGTTTGGATTTCCAGTAAGCCTTTGGAACTGATGCAAAAGTCATCATTCGTGACAGTAGAAAATAATGGTTCAACGGTTGTTGGTGATGACTCAATAACCCCTGGACATACTGTTACTCAAAGAGCAGGTTTAGATGCCCGTCAAGTCAAAAACTTGGAAAAAGTTTTGATATTGAGAGGGACTGTAATTAGACCTTTAAATTTGAACTGGAATGCAGGCGATATATTTGAAATTGATAGTAAAAAGTATGTCGTTCTAACAGCAGCTCATCATATAGATACAGGTGCAATCGGGGGATCAATGGGGACTTCATCAAAGTTCTGGATTGCAAATTTGTAGGTTAAATATATGAATGGTTTCACACGTGCAAAGATTTTAAGTTACAACGCAAAAGGTCGTACTGCACAAGTACACATTCATGGTTTAACTGATGGAGCAAGCGAAGGTATTACTGCAACTTTCGCTTATCCGGTAGGTGATAGTGACTTAGACACAGAAATTCAAATTATTGACGGAGAAGATGTGTATGTCTTCTTTGAAAATGGCAATGAAGAGCGACCAGTTATTCATAGCTATGTTAGTCACGGTGACGGCGCGATTGTTGGGGTGCGCCGTATTCGACAAGATAATATTGAGTTTATCTCTAAAGAAAATTTAAAAGTAGATTCTGGCACAACCGTATCGATCAAAACGCCATTGATGAATGTACAAGCCAATACTGAACAAACTGGTAATAGTACATTAACAGGCAATAGTACTGTTGTAGGGGATACTTCAGTAGCTGGAAATAGTGCTGTAGCGGGTAGTATGGCTGTTGGTACAACACTTACGGTTGCTGGAATTCCTATTGATCCCAAAGCATTTCAAGGTGCGCTTCAAGATGCAATTGATAAATTGGAGGAACTAAAAGAAGAATTAAAAGAGCAAGGTGAAAAAATTGATGAAAATAAAGATCAAGTAAGCCAAGAAATTGATGAAAAAATAAAAGAAGTAGAAGAGTTAATTGAAAATATCAAAGACTCTGAAGCTTTTAAATTGCTTGAAGAAGGTATCAATTACATCGATGAAGAAGTTCAAAAAATCCATGACCAAGTAAAAGAAGTCGGTCAGATTGCACAAAATAAAGTAGATGAAGTTCGGGCTTATATTGAACAAGAAATTATTGATACCAAACTGATTGTTGAACAACATGCAAATGATGCAAATATACGTTTAGACGAAGCAAATCAACGTATTGATCAATCAATTCAGATAAATGAGGAGTTGGTGGCAGATGCTCAACAACGAGCTATACGTGCTGAGAAAGATCTTGATGACAAAATTGGATTAATCAAGAGAGAAACAGATTCTATTATTGCTGATGTTCGTAGTGATTCCGATGAAATTCGTTTAGTCGCAGAGAATGCGAAAAAGGTTGCAGATCAAGAAATTATTGATCGTAAAAAACAGGTTGGTGAAGCACTAGTTGTAGTAGATCAAGCAAAGGCTGCACTAAAACAAGATATTGATCAAAACTTAGTTAAAGCTGGTCAAATGATTGATGAAGCTAAAGTAGCTTTGGGAGAGGAAACTAATACACTCATTAATCAAAAGATTGAACCAATTGTAAACCAAACTGAAGCTGCAGTTAAAAAAGTAGATGAATTTGCAGCCCAGTATGTTGAGCTTGATAAGAAAGTCGATTCTGGTTTTCTAGCCGAAGCTGAAGCACGTGCTAATGATAAAGAGGCTTTAACTCAAAGTTTTGAGCTTAAGTTTGCTGAAATGCAAAATGAATTGGGTAAATCAAGCGCCCTAATTACAGATGAGATTAAAACTCTTGCAGCTCAAGATAAAGCTATAACTGAACAAATTAGTGCAGCTCAATCCAAAATTGGGGATAACAAAGCTGCTATTGATAGTGTTGAACGAACTGTTGTTGATCTAAATAAATCTGTAGTTGAAAAAACAGGTCAATTGCAAGCAAGTCTTGATACAGCAAATTCAAATATTTTAAATGCTAATGATTTAGCTCGAATGCAGTCACTTGGTAAACCTCTCCGTGATGACCCTACATTCAAAGATACCAATAATTTAACTGCATATGTTAATCAAACTGGTTCTACATATACACGCCAAGCGAAGTCGGCTGACAATCCAACTACCTCTACACATGAAATCCTAATTCGATCTACAGGTTTATTAGGTTCGGGCTGGTTCCCGAATACGCCTTTGCTATCTGCTGCTGCCAATAAAGTTTTTTTAGTAAAGCAAATCCTTAAAATACCAGTAGGGTTAAAACTTCAACCCTATGGCAATGCTTTGGGAACTGGTGGATTGCTTAAAGTTTTGGGGAGTGCAGAAGGAACAGGAAAATTTGAAATTTACTATTCTGTAATCAAATGTGGGCCGGATATTGGTTCGACAATTCAAGGTCATTTCAGACCGATTAATAGTATTAATCCGCCAGTCGCTTCTGTTGAAAAACCAGTTGATGTAATTGTTGCTTCTTATGAGGTTTGGGATGTTACCGCTGTAAATGACACTATTCCGAAAACTTGGCGTGATCAGGTAACAGGTAATGCTTCATATATTGAAAAAGTAGAAGCTTCGGTAAAACTTGTCGATGATAAAGTGGTTTCTGAAGCTCAAAAGCTTGAAGAACTTAAGACTGACTACAATTCAAATAAGACAAAAACAGAATCAAGTTTTGTAACAATCACAAAATCCGTATCTGACGGTGATAAGGCTTTATCTTTACGTATTGATCAAACAAAAGCAGATTTAGAAGAAGCTGACAGACAATCAAATGCAAATATTCAAGAAGTAACTGAATCTTTAGCAGAATTTGAAGAGGCAACAACTACAAAATTTTCTAGTTTAGATACTAGTATCTCTAAAGAAAATCTAAAAGTTCAAGGTCAAATCATCGATGTAGAAAAGAGCGTATCTACATTAGAAGATAATACAAATACTAAAATATCTGGCCTTACGTCTTCAATTAAGTCCACTGATGATGTGGCAAAGCTAGCTTTTAATAATGCAGCAGAAGCTCAGCAAACTGGAACAACAGCGGTAAAAGCTACTGAAGCACTGGCTCAAAATTTATTAAGTTTAAAGTCTCAAACTCAAGTGACTTCTGGTGTTCGTGCTGTCGTAACTTCAAAAGGAATTGAAGATTGGACTACTTGGCGTGCGACTGGTGAAGCTAAAGTAATTCAAGATGCAAATGCATTGGGTGGTTATATTCTTGAGCTTGGGAATAATGCCGGCAATGATGAAGCTTGGGTTCATTGGAAAGAATTCGTAAAAATTAATCCAGATACTCTTTATAGAGTTCGCGCACGATTCCGCCGTGTTTCTGGCGAAACAGGAAGTATTTATCTAGGTGTTGCATGTAAAACCGCAGATCAAACAAAGTATGTGACAACTACAAATAATCTAGCTGCAGACATGGGGTCATCAAACTACTTGTTGTCCGCAGTTAAGCCTATTTTAGGTGAGTGGCAAGAAGTTGTACTTTATCTGAAAGGAAAGTCTACAGGTGCTGCTACGGGGCTTGGAACAATAGATAATCCTCGTACATTTCCCGCTCAAGCCGAATTTTATGCGCCAATGTTTATTGGTAACTATTCAGCTCAACCAGGTATTAGTCAGCTTAACTTCATTATCATTGAAGATAACAATTCTTTAGCCTCTGCAAATGATTCAACTGCAACTGCTAATGATTTGTTCAAGACCGCAACTAATCGCACAGATGCTGAAGCAGAACGGACTAGTAAACTAGAAGCTAGGGTAGAGAATACAGAAACTGGTGTTAAAAATAACGCCGAAGCGTTATTGAAAACAGTAACTAAGAGTGATCTTGATAGTGCAATGAGCCGTGTTTCAACGGACATAACAGCAGCCGTTCAAAATATTAAGGTTGGTGGTGTCAATGTCGTTGCCAATTCTGAAGCTCCAAGAACCTCAACAGCTGCAACGAGTCGTGAATACTTAATGTATGAACGAAGTAAAGAGCTCAAAGCTTTTTATGATGAAAATCTAGATAAGCCGGTTACCATTTCTTTTGAAATAAGTGTACCCGTAGCTGGTTCAGTACAGGTTTACTCATCTAATGGATCTGCACATATCTTCTCTTCATCAGTTTCTGTAACAAAGGCAAATGAATTTCAAAAGTATGAAGTAACTGTTTTTCCGAAAATACATACTGGCAGTACAACAGAGTCCACAATTGAATTCTATGGAACTTATACAACTGGACGAATCCCTACAATTCGAAGACTACAGATTGAAGCCGGAAATAAGGCTACAGCATGGAGCCCTAGCCCACGTGATGTTCAAAGCTCATTAAGCGCAAATGCTGAGGCAATTAAAATTACTCAAGCAGATGTTAAGAAGCAAGGTGATTCCTTGTCTTCTCAAAGTATAGACATCTCAAAGCTAAGAAATGATTTAATTTTGACTAATGCTGAAGTTGGCAAAAAAGCCTCAAGTGAAGCCCTTCAAACAACAGATTCAAAAGTTATAGAACAAGCTGGACAAATTAAAGCAGTTACTGAACAGTCAAATACCTTATCAGCTAATCTTAGCAAATCTGCCCCAGCTGGTACGAATCTATTGATTAACTCTAATTTGGTAGGAACATACAATGGCGTTTCCTATCCTCATGTACTTTATAAAATGGGGGAAGATTGGGAGGTAGGAGCCAAATACACATTATTATGGTGTGCTGAACATGTAAGGGGTACTGGCGATACGAATTCAAATTTAGCAGTTTATGCTGGTGGGGGCACCCAATTCTTACAACAAGTAATAAGCACAGCAGGTAAAGTAATTAGTAAAATTACATTTACCAAAAGTAATAGTGGCTTAGGTAAGTACATCAATTTCTATATGTTAAACAAGCCTACTGCAGACAAGCAAAGTGTGGGTACTGTTTACTGGGCCGTTTTGGTTAAAGGGGAATTTATAACTACTGACAGCTGGATTGCGAGTCCATATGACTTTAATGCAGCTTTTGATCAAGTATCTGCTAATCTCACTGAGTTTAAGCAAACATATGTTACTGAAAGGGATGCATTAGCACAGCGCACATCTAAGCTTGAAGTTGGTATGACAGATGTAGAGAAGAATATCTTTAACACTGCTCAAGCTCTAAATAACTACGCTACAAATGCAAAATTAGATGAAGTTACTGCCTCACAAACTAAGGCATTTAATACATCTCTTACAAAGTTGAATGAATCAATTAAAGCTGAAAATGATAGTGATTCGTTAATTCCTGATTACAACTTAGCGAACCCTGATAAGTGGATTAGCCATTATAGCTATGACATGAAGCAGTACTTCAAAACGACCACAACAGGCAAAATTTCAAATACAGTTTTCAGAAAGGATACAACTGTTCCTGTAAACTGCTTTAACTACAGCTTAAGTGCAGTCCCTAATGATCGAGCTTACCGTATTAGCTTCTGGGTTCGTTGTTCTTCTGACTCAAACGGTTCGTTAAGCATTCCTGTTATGTATGGTTATTCTGACGGTTTATGGACAATTGCTCGATATAGTGCCGTAAGTATTCCAGCTGCTCAATTACCAGTTAAAGATGGAAATTGGTATTTCGTTTCAACTGTTGCGAACTTTACTTCTAACACTACTATTCAGCAACTACGCTTTGGTATTGCGTTGGGCCATACTGGTACAAGTGGTTGGTGGGAAGTTCAAGGCTATAAAGTTTCACCAGTTTTGAATGAATCTGATATTGATAGCACTATCGTTAAATCATCTATTCTTATTGATTATTCGAGTAAGTCAGATACTACGAAAGCAATTTCAGCCGCTACTGAGTCTCTTGAAGCCAAATTCCGACAAAAGTTTGGTGACTTATGGACCAATAGTTCAGCGACTCTAGATAGCACACGTTATACAAAAACAGAGACTAATCAAGCTATTGCAGAGGAAAGTAAAATCATAAAAGCTGCTATTTCAACTAGTGGTGGCGATAATATTATTAAAAATGGTGATTTCTCTAAGCCACTTGAAATATCAAATTGGCGTCAAAATGCAGTAGTAGCAGGTAGCTTATTTGAAGCTTATAAGGATTCAAATGGGATTACTTGGGGGCATTTTAAATCAACCAATACGACTACTAATTTCAAGGGCTTTATTGAGACTATTACTTTAGCTGAAGGTTTAGAAACGAATCAGAAGTATACGTTGTCGTTCAAAGCTAAATCATTAACGGCTGCACAAACTCAAATTTTCTTAATCATTCATCGACGTGATGCTGCAGGTAGCAACAACCAAATTGGCACGACATGGAATAATATTTCGACAGATAAAGAAGTATTATGTACTTATACATTTGACACTAATCTTGTTGATTTACAATATATTAATGTGATTCTGTATGCTCAAATTGGATTTGCACCTGATTTTTTAATTCGTGAAGTTCAAATTGAAAAAGGTGAGCTAGCAACTGGTTTTAGAAAAAATCCTCGTGAACTTGAAAAAGGGTTAGAGGCTAACGCGACTGCAATTGAAGGTACCAAGGCAGATGTTAAAAAGAATGGTGAACAAATTGCATCCATTTCAGAGAATTATGTAACTTTAAAATCTGCGGTGGATAATAATAAATTATCTGCTGATGGCAAGTTTCAAGAAATTAACTCTACCATCAGTGATAACCAGCAAAACACCACACAATCAATCACAAATCTAGAATCAGGTTATAAGCAATTAAACCAAGATTTAGGACAGGTTTTTAACTATCGTGTTTATTCATGTGGTTGGAATGGATTTTTCACAGGTATCAAAAACCTAAAAGGTGAAATTAAATCTGTTGCTTCAGCTCGTGGTTTTTCAGTTCATGTTCTTGCTGCAGACGGGTCAATAGCTACTTCCACTCGATACGATACATATGCAGCTATCGCAAATGCTACGGCGATGAGTAATGCTATCGCAGCAATTCCAAATGATACCTTTGTTATTGTCACAAACTACGACAGTATCGGAGTAAATATTGCTACCGTAAAAAATGCATTAATTTCACTAGGTGCAAATCCATTTACAATTGATCAAATCACTGGCCGTGATGCTTACATTCTGGTGGGTCAAAAAGGAATTGGGTCAGGTCGAGGTATCGAATTACATTCAACACCAGATACGGGCCCGAATGGAGCCAAACAAATCATGCTTGGCGTGCAGGTCGTTAGTGGTATTCCGATTGGTTTGGCAAACAACAGTGGTAACCTACAAAAAGTCTTAGAAAACCACGCTCAAATTCTTCAAGAAAAGATTACTCGTTCTGATGCGAAAGAAGTATTTGCAGAAGAAATTAAGGTCTTTAAAGCACAACTAGATATTTTAAGGTATTCAGAAGAAAACTGGATTTTACTTGGTGACGATACGAAAAATTTAAGTATCTCAACAGGAACAAACAGAACAGTTGCCGTTTGGGAACTTCAATATAAACATAAAGAAATTCCTATCGATAAAGGTGATCCAATTGTTGCTCGTATCAAATATACAGCTGCTGCTGGATTAGTTGGCGCAACTTGTAGTATTCAATTTCATGGCGCAACTTACAGCATTGGATTGCCAACGTTTACAGTAGCTGCAAGCGGTGAAATAGAATTGACTGGTATTTTCCCATCTGATGTAAAAGCAACAGCATTTGAAGCAATTCCATTAGGGTTGCGCTTTGATAATGCGCCGTCAGGGGGAACTTTTACGATAACAAATATGTTTGTCAGCCGGGGTAATTCTGCACCAAATTTTAAAGGTGGTTTTAGATCTTCTCTTAAGCAAAATGCTCAGTTTGTAGAAGATACCTTTATCAAAGCAGATGCTAACAAGGGTGTCATTGTTCAACAGATAAACCAATATGATGCTGCTGTACCAGGTGGATTATCTACAGTTGTAAAAACAACAAAAGCTACAGCTGACCAAACCTCACAAGATCTTGCAACTCTTAAAAATACTGAAATTTCGCAGTTACAAACAAGTACTAACAATCTTGGCTCGGCATTAGAAAACACAACAATGCTGGCAATGATGATTACTAATGGAAAGTTATTGCAAGGAGATGTGAACTTTAAGAAGGGTAATAATGGAGTAGGTGTATATAACAATGCTGCCAATGGGAATGTTACTGTTACACGTATAGCTAAAAGTTCTGATAACCCGACTACCTCAACACATGAGCTGGAAATCAAAACCATTGGAGCTGCAAATCCAACATGGGGTGGTTTCTTTCAACTCGTGTATGGTCGTGCAAATGCTGTATTTATTATTAAGTATTTAATCAAATTACCTATTGGATATAAGTTAGTAATCGCTGGCAACTCAATGGGTACAGGCGCTATAGAACGATTTGTAGGTAGTGCTGAAGGCACTGGTAAATTTGAAACCTATATCAGATTGATTAAATGTGGCGCTGCAGGTTCTTTCTCAAACTCAGGACATGTTTATGTAGCTGGCGGTGCAACACCTACTGCTACGACACCTTTGGTTTGGACATTAGCGCAAATTGAGCAATATGATGTAACAGATTACGCTTCAGCCGACCCAACATTACAAGATTTTGTTTCTACGGCCACGGATTCAATTTCGACCCTAACAAACTTTAAAGAATCATGGGCAGCCAAGTTAGTTGAGATGTCTTCAAAGTTAGATAGTAAAAACAGTGCTTATATTTTGAATGCTGATATTACTAATACAACTATTGATAGAGCAATTGCAGCGTCATCTCAGAAATTAACATCTGAATATACAACTGCTATGAGCGTTCAACCTCTTAGTTCAGGTGCTGGAAAGATATTCGATAAACCTTTAACTTGGCGGCAGCCAGTTACAACCTCAGGCACATTAGTCATTAAAACGCCAATCACTATTAACGCGTACATGACGAAGATTAAAATCTCTGGTTATAACTATAATAATAAAGAAGATAATACTTTTGATATGGATCTAGCATTTTATGCTTATACGTCCACCACACCTTTTTATCAGAACATGACAGCTCGTTCATTTGGGATAACAATGGATGAAACTAATGCGATCACGAAAGGTTTGGCTTTAGCTTTAGATAGCAACAATAAAGTATGTATTTTGATAACAAAAAAAGATGCTTGGTCTTATCCAGCAATTACAGTTGAATCAGCAACAATTACTCATACTAATCCACCAGATTACTTCAAAGATGGCTGGTCAGCAGCAATTGAAACGGATTTATCTGTCTATAAATCCGTAACTCCATTTACAGTCACTTCCGCGATGGAAACGACTGCAGGTTCGCAAGCCAAAGTTGATATTCCAATGGCTCAATTAAGTGATATTGCAGCTGATAATAAACTCACACCAGTTGAGAAAAAACAGGCGAAGTTGGTGTGGGATACGCTTTATCAAACTGATACTAGCTTAAGAGCTGAAGCAGTTACTTATGGGATATCTTCGACTACTTATGCAACAGCTTTTAGTACGTTAAATACCTATTTGGCCGCTTTATTTGCCAACATGAATGTGACCAGTACTATTGATCGTAATCAATTTATTACTAATTTTGCGAATGTTCATAATGCACGACAAGAGCTTGTGCGATTAATCTCTGAAAAAGCAAAAAGTCTTGCAGATAGCGCTCAAAATAGTGCTAACAGTAAATCAAAAACATTTACAGCACAGCCTACTATTCCATACGCACAAGGGGATATCTGGAAAAATGGAACTACTGTTTCAGTTGCAACTGTTGGGCGTACGTCTGGTGCATTTACCGCATCAGATTGGACAAAAGTAGGGGATATTACATCTGAAAATACTTCCGCTGATACTGTTAAAGTTAACGGCGTATTGTCTGCTACCGTAACCGCAAATGCTGCTGCAGGTAAGCAAATAGCTGATGATGTGATGTCAGATTTAGTGATTACACCAACTGAAAAATCTGCTTTGTATAATAGCTATAAAGATATGGAGTCTAACTTTAACCGGTTGCAGAACTTAGCTAATCCGTGGGGTATTTCCGTTACGGCAGCTCAGACAGCTTGGGATAGTTTGAATAATGTATCTCCTAAATTTTTCACAGATATTATTTCCACAACTACCACTAAAACTACATTAACCTCTGCTCAACGTGACTCATTAAAGGGAAGGATTAACATCTTCTACACTGAAGTTGCAAATTTAGATAAGGCAGTAAATGAATACTTAAATAAAGCTGCAGCTGATGCAAAAGATCTAGCCGCAACAACTAAAGCTACTTTAGAACGTGATTACCTAACTTCATCAAAAACTAATGAAGCTATTGCCTCATCAACTGAACGTATGACAGCGTTATATTCAGCGAACAGTCAAAAAATCATGGCTTCGGTACTTGATACTTGGTTTAAAGATTGGCTGAATAAAACACCTTCTGGTAATAAAGCTGAAATGACAATTGTTGCAGATGCTACATGTCGTGGGGGATATGCTCTCCGTATTGGCAACAATAGTGGAAATGATGAAGCTTGGATAAATTGGTTTGCTTCTTTACCTATTGATGACAACAAATACTATCGAGTGAAGTATAGATTTCGCCGTGTAAGCGGTACTGGCGTTGTGTATGTAGGTGCAAGTTGTCAAAATGCAACGAAAACTAAATATGTAGCTCAAGACAACACTGAAATTAATGATGTTGGATCAAGTCATTACCTGGTTGCTGGTACCGCACCTGCGTTGGGTACGTGGATTACAGGTACCGCTTATTTTAAAGGAAGATCTGCGGGTGCAAGCGCTGGTGCAGGAACTCTTCTAAGTCCAAAAACATTTGCAAACAAAGCAGCTTTCTTTACTCCTGTTTTTATCGGCAATTATTCAGGTAAAGCAGGTGAGGTAGATCTTGATTTCATTGATATTGAAGATGCAGACAATATCGCTGATTTTGAAAGCTTTAAAACTACATATACCACTGAAGTTGGATCCTATGCAGGAGCACTTCAAACATTAGTATCAGTATACGGAAATAATGCAGTAAAGCTTAAATCTCAAGCCGATTTGATTGATGGTATCAAAGGTAAATATGTTTTTGGAATGGACAATAACGGTGTGTTCAGTGGTATGTCTATGGCAACTGAACAAACTAATGGAACTGTATTCAGCTCTATAGGTTTTCAAGCAGATAGAATCTTTTTCACAACTGGTTCTTCTTCAACAAAGTACATGCCTTTCATTATTCAAGATAATCAAGTGATTATGAATAGTGATGTATTTATTAAGAATTTGACCGCTGCAAACTTCAAAGTAAAGTCATTGACTGCTGATTTATTTAATGTCGATAAATTGAGTGCAATTGCTGGTGAGTTGGGAACCTTAACAACTTATAAAGATCCTGCAAAACCAACTGGTGCTCGAATGGTATTAAGTGGAAGTTTAATTACAGTATATGACGATAATAACGTTGTCAGGGTGAAATTAGGGCTGTGGTAGTGATGAGGGGCTAGTTATCTAGCCCTTTATTTTTGGAGGACAAAATGCCACAAGGTTTACAATGTTTTGATGAAAATGGAAAAATTATTGTTGATCTTACAGATAAGCAACTTACTGCATTTAAAAGCATTACTATTGGTGAAGCTGTTGCTCCTAAAAGTGTTCAAGACTACTTTGGAGCTGACCGTATAGGCTTGCCACTTACTATGCCAGGTATACATCCAGAAACTACTGTAGCTTTTGTTACAGGAAGGCAAGTAGGTACTCAAAAGAATGTAGTAGGTATGCAAAGATGTTTTGTATCTATTACTGCAGCAGATACTTACGTTTTGTCGTGTTTTGAGCAAGCTCCTTTAGCTACAGACACATTACTCTTTTATAAATTTAGGTAGTTGTAATGGGTAATTTTATTGTACTGAATGATAAAGGTAATGTAGTAGTCGATGATGAGACTAAAAATATTGGTACAGTAGGAACTACAGTTATTACCACATTACCAGATCCTGGAGGGGCTTTACCTATGATTATTACTTTTGGTGGTGGTGGTCCATCTTGGTACCCAACTACAATGCGTGATACTCGTACAATAGGTATTGATAAATTAGATGATGGTTTAACCCCTATGACCATTATGATGCCTAATGATGGGGGTTTTGGTGCAGGGGCTGGTACTTTTGGAGTTAATTCAGGCACCTTGTATCAATTACGTCAAGACTATCCAGTATCATCAGGTTATCTTGACGTATTTAATGAAACAGGTGATTTAATTTGGTCAGCAGCATCTGCTGGTAAAGTACCACGTGTAACTCAAGTATTACATTTTACCCATGATGAGTTAGCTTCTAACGGTGGTGAAGGTATTGAGGTGGATATTGGTATAGGTTCTGGTTTTCTTGTAGACAATATTATTGGTTCTTTGGATATTAACCCAGGACCTACTGGTACTACAGCAAGATGGTTTGCTATGTATTGGGGATATAACCAAGGTAAATTAAAGCTTGCTTTTAAATGGCGACATGACGGTTCACCTGAACCAGGGATGGTAAAGGCATTAAAGTTATACGGTTTTAATTTATTTGTTTTTAGATTTGCAGGATAAAAAGAAAGCCCCTTTCGGGGGCTTTCTTTATAAAAGTATTTTAGGCAGGCTGGTCAGAAGCAGGTTCTTCTTCTACAAAACTGTAATTAACAGCAAAAGAACCACTCTCAAGATCCCAGCCTAGGTTTAATGTTTTGAAAGCGGGGCGGCTGTTAAATCGCTGGGCATTGACGATGTCTTGAGTCTTTTGTGCTAATTCGATATCCAAAGCGTTAAGTACTTTAACTTCAGCCATGAGCTTTTCCTCTAAAACAGATTGAAAATAGGTTCAGATAGAATTGCATGCTGTATATTTATTAAATCTGTATGGTTCCAATTAGCTTTGGAACCTATCTAATAGTTAAAAATTGGTAGCTATCAAAATACTTAATTATTTAGGTATTTTGGCTTAGTTATGTCTTCTCGGTTCTTATCGTTGTTACTCGGTGAAAATGTAAATTCATATGATCAGCAATTCGATACGGCTAATCAGGATTCCACGGCGCAGCTTTATGAATCCATGGCACCGTTTTCATTGGGGACCAATCAAACTAAAGCCAATAAGAAGCGTACTCGAAAAGAAATTTTCACCAAATGGGAGAGAATGTTACGCTTTGCCCCAATTGCAGAAGGTATGGGGATTCATGTTTCTGCAGCTTTAGGCGGAGATTCTTATAGCGGCCAACAAGTGTTTATTACACCAGCACAACGTTTGAAAAAGGCAAATGGCCCAGCAGCTGAAAAAATAAAAAAACGGCTAGATGAACGCCGTGATGTCATGGAAAAGCTGATCAATAAGTATTTAAGTAAGCTTGCCCGAGATGCGATTTCATTTGGCGATTCTTATGCCCGAATTTATGGCAAAAAAGAGAATGGAGTAATTGACCTCCTTTGTAATGAGTATACATATCCACCATTAATACAGCCATTCGAACAGGGCAGTAAAACAGTCGCATTTTTTTGCTTAGATCCACGAAATTGGCAGAAAACTATTACCAAACTAAATACTATTCAAATGGTACGTTTCAAAATGCCCCGTATGAGTAATATTGCCCAATATGAACTAGTTGAAACTGGCCTTGTAACTAAAATGTTAGAAGGAGATGACCCAGATGAATTACCAATTTTACCAGCACATTTAGGTGGATCTTTCCTTTACGAAATTGAAGAAGTTTATGATGATGTGATTCTTGCTTTGGCATCTATGAACAGCCAGCAGATTGCAGATACTGTAAATCAGATGTTCTTGACAGTAAATATGTCTGGAATGCCGCCAGCACAACGTCAAGCCTATGTTCGTGGTTTAGAAGGTTTACTTAAAAATCATGAGACATATGTTCGTGACGCTTTATCAGGTGGCGAAGCGGTTTGGAATACTGCTTTTCACATGCTGCCAGTATTTGATGAGAAGCAAGTTCTAAATCCTGTTGGTGATATCAAACTTCAAAGAAGCTCACCAATTAATATTGAACAATTTATGATTAATGTCCGTTTGTTAATGGGCGGGATAGGTCTAGACCCGAGTATGGTGGGGTGGGCTGACATGTTAACTGGTGGTATTGGTGAAGGTGGAGCGTTTCATACCTCAGCGCAAATCATGCGTAGGTCACAAGACATTCGTACAGCAGTAACTGAAGGGATTAATCAGATTCTTCATTTGGATTGGGGATTTGCATTTAATGAACAATTTGAGCCTAAAGATTATCCTTGGCAAGTTGAATATTATACAAACCAAACTGCAGCAGCTACTGAAGAAATCAGTAATGCCCAATCTAGAATGAATACAACACTACTTAAAACCCAAGTTATTGCTGCTTTAAAGGAAACAAACTTAGATGTAGAAACTATGGCCTATATTCTAGAGCGCGATGCAGGTATGAAATATGATGAAGCTCAATTATTAGCTGAAAGTATTTTTAAAAGCCGTAAATTTCCCGAGGATGACGAATAATGGCTTTTTTTGAATATGAAACACAGAATAATACGTCTAATAACAGTTTTGGTAATGTTATAAGTCCATTCAAGGAACGTTTTGCAAGAAATCCTGTCTTATGGTCAGGATTGACAGTTGATAAAGCTGTTTCCCATTATCAAGAGCTCTATGCTTTAGGAACTCTCTCAGCCGCGCATTTTGGAATAGAAATTCGACCTTATCGCGCAACTAGTAAGATTGCCCAAGCGAATATTCCAATTTTTGATCCTTCGAATAAAATTGCGTGGTTAGCCAATAATGTTGATGTTTCACTTCTGGATGCACAAACAGATTCAGTGCATGTAGGACACTATCAACTCAACCATATAACCGGTAATGCTTCAAATGAGTTAAGCATTTCTTTTATTGAGACTAAAGCTGCAGCTATAGCGAATAGTGCATTATCCATTAAGCAGATAATGTTTAATAAAGATGGTACACAACCTCCACCTATAGAATATTTAATGCGTTTGAAAATATATGCTTTTGATAAAGCGGTAAGAACTCAGCACCATTTTGAAATTGAGCATTTAGTCGCATTACAAGCTGGCAATTTACCTCTTGACGCTGCAAATAAAGCACATTCAATAGTCACCTTAAATTTCATAAAAATGTTCCCAAACTTAAAATAACTTATGGAACTCGTTGGCTTTTTAAATTTGGGAGATTGAGAAAATAATCTCAAATTAAAATGAGGTTAACGCCGTGAGTATTAAGTCAATTTTTATACAAACTCATTCACCACATCAGAGTCGTTTTGTTGTTGGTTTTGATTCTATGGTTAATAGTGGCGCTTGTTCAATTGGATTTATTAAAGGTGATTACCGTCAAATTAATGCCTTAGTCACTGAAGACTACACGGAAAATGACCTCTGGCGAGTGATTAACTTAAAAGGGCAGAAGAATGGAATCGAAGCTTATGATTCTGTAGCAATACTAGGTGCAATTGATGATCAGCATGCAGGTGAATTAGCAATCTTACAGTTCGGGCGTATGTTTGATGCTTGTGTTACAGATGTAATTGAAACAAATCAATTTGGACTTACACGCCACCTATCATCTAAACAATTTAATTTGTCTGGATCAAAACCTATTCAGAGATGGCAATTAGAGCAATTACAAAACGTGATTGCTGCAGAAACACCTCAATGGGATGGTATCAGTTTAGTTTCACATGACGGCGATACAGCAAAACTTTTATTAGACATGCAGCGAAATGATGACCATAGTGAGCTGCTAAGTAAATTCGATGGGTTGTCTACACTACTATGTATGCTAGGAGTCGAAGAAGCACATTATGACTCTATTATTGTTGATTACCAACATTTAGAGCACCTGTCAGCTATCTTACATAAAGCTATGGACCAGTTTTCTAAAACTGGTGTCAAAGTCGTTAACGTTACTGAAAGTAAGCCTTTTAAGCATAAAAAAGTACTTCAAATTGCGCTTACTTATGACTTTGATGACGGCCAAAACTTCACAATACTTTTCCATAAACCTGATCGATTATCAAAAAAAATTAGTTCTGCAGATTCATTAATTTCATGGAAGATCTTAATGAACAATCGCGATATTACAGCTGCAATTCAGCCTAATCAGGGAGAAGGAATTTCAATTCCAATTCTCGCTGGTCGAATCATGAAGTTAATTAATCAAAATAGTAATCGCTTTAAACGTTTGCAAGCTAAAAAAGCCGAAAAAGCTAAAGCTTTGGCTGAAGCGGAAAATCGAGTTTTAGAAAAGCAGACCTTATTGGCATCTTTAAAGCAAGAAATAGAAAGTTTGCAATCTGAATTAGACAATTTAGCTACTTCAAAAAGTGAACCGGAACCAGAGGTGGCACCTGAACCGGCACCAGAGGTGGCACCGGAACCAGCACCAGACGTGGCACCTGAACCGGAACCAGAGGTGGCACCTGAACCGGAACCAGAGGTGGCACCTGAACCGGCACCAGAGGTGGCACCTGAACCGGCACCAGAGGTGGCACTTGAACCGACACCAGAGGTGGCACCTGAACCGACACCAGAGGTGGCACCTGAACCAGCACCAGAGGT
>Ga0065704_10070300_pt1 | contig 37369 bp, 54 predicted proteins | sample SwiRhicommuniRL2_FD_59091 | JGI IMG/M metagenome (GOLD analysis project Ga0065704, IMG submission 59091) | Switchgrass rhizosphere bacterial communities from Rose Lake, Michigan, USA - RL2 v2 (version 2) | ecosystem: Host-associated > Plants > Roots > Rhizosphere > Soil | place: East Lansing, MI | reverse complement strand
GCCAGAAGGGCGCGGCTGCGGAAATCGCCAAGATCAAACCCAAGAACGTGACGATTCGCCAGGAGCTGGAACGTGAAATTCAAACGAACACTGTGTACAGCGATTGCCGGGTTCCTGCTGACGGCGTGCGGCTCGTCAACGAGGCTCTTACAGGCCGGGCCGAGCGCGCTGGTGATCGCGAACTGCCCCGAGCTGGTGCCGCTGAAGCCCGCCCCTGACGGAACGGTGAGCATGGGCGAACTGAACGACAAGCTGGCGGAAGTCGGCGGCACCTACCGGGAGTGCCGGGCCGCTGCGTTGGCTGAGCCCCACTGACCACTTCCCCCACTTCAACTACGCAGTTGCCTGCATGTTGAATTCGCCCCCTGGCCGTCACTGGCCGGGGGCTTTTTTCGTCTCAGCTCAGACGACGCGAAGATCAAACCGCCGGCCGAGTGCGCGCAATGCGTCGGCGACCGTATCGATCTTGGTTGCATGGTGGAGATCCATGATTCGATTGACCTCCTGGGGCTTCACGCGCATAGCGCGCGCGAGATCGGCCGGGCGCTTTCTTTCTTCCAGCATTGCATTGAGCAGAAGAACTTTGGCCGAGATCGAGACAGGCAAAGTTACCTCTTCCTCACCCTTGCGGGCCTTGCTAGGAGAGGGGACGGGGCGGCCATCGTCAAAGTAGAACTCCATGGCGGTGACGAGAGCGTCTACAGCTTCGGAAAGCGCTTCCTCTCGGGAATCGCCTTGAGTGATGGCCTCGGGCACATCCCGGAACGTGACGGTAAAACCGCCTTCCGGTTGCGCCTCAAGATGGGCGGGAAAGTTGAACATACGCGTACCTCTGATGATTACGTTACGGTTACGTGGCCGGGCAGAGCGCCGGCAAAAAACAACGACAGGCTCAGCAGCAAAGAGTGTGGAGGTAGGCCCTTTCGGGCCCGCCTCTCACTTGATTCCTAACTGCTTCAGGATGGCTTTGCGAGTACCTTCCTTCAGCTCCTTACTTGGGTGTCTTGGCAGGGTGGTCTGTTTGCCGTTCAGGTACACCTTCCAGTGATTTGTACCGTTCTCGACTCTGGCCCCCTGCGCTTCAAGCCACCGCTTGAATTCGCTGATCTTCACTGCTGTCCTTTTCCGTTGTTGGGATGGATGGAGTATAAACAAAATTGCGAACAATCGTCAACAAATTTGTTTATGAAATTTGACCGAGCGACAGCCGGTCTATCCTTGTTTCCGAGTAAACCTGCTCAATCCGCGTTGACCTGCAGTTTGTGGCTCGACCTGCAGCGCTGGGCCGGTAGACAAACTGTCGGTCAAGGTGGCTGATCGACACCGAATAGACCTCTTGCGAGGCCACATAATGATCCATGGGCTTTGATCAAATCGCCATCGCAGTGCTGGGCGCCTTCGCCGCCTGGCTGTCTCAGGAACGCCGGGAAAGCTGGCGGCGGTGGGCCTGCATCTTCGGGATGATCGGGCAACCGTTCTGGTTCTACGCAAGCTGGAAGGCCGAACAGGGTGGGATCTTCATCGTCAGCGTGCTCTACGCCTTCGCATGGATGCGCGGGGTCTGGGTGTACTGGATCAGGCCGCAGCGCTCGACCGGCATTGCGACGATCGAACTCCCGCCGGAGACTCGGCTATAGTGCGGGGGACTTCTGGGGGATTGGCCAACCCAGACGAGTGCAATACAGGGCAAGCGATGTCGGAACGGACGGCTTTCACCCTATATGAATCAATTACTTAACTGCGACGGCAGAACTACGAACCAAGGGGTCGTGGGTTCAATTCCTGCCAGCCGCACCACTTTTTACTAAGTAGAACAACGGGTTAGCTCCAAAAGGGCTAACCCGTTTTTCTTTGTTGGGGGACTTCTGGGGGATTCATACCCCGCGTCGCCTCTTGTTCCAGCCGGATCATCGACAAACTGCGGTTCCAGCGCCCGCTGTCGTCGCGGATTTTCTCCAGTGCCTCGTGCAGCTCCACCACCTGGGCCACGCTGTAGTGCTGGGTGACGTTGGCCGTGCTGTGCCAGAGCACCGCCGAAATCGTCCCTTCCGACACGCCAGCTTCGCGCAGACGCATACCCGTCGTGTGACGCAGGTCATGAACGTGCAAATCGCCCAGGCCTGCGGCCTTGCGCCCGTTCTGCCAAGCGGTGTTGTTCATCACCTGGATCGGGCGGTATGGCATCGCCGGCACCTTATCGAGGTTCTTCACCCGCTCTCGACGCCACACGAAAACATGCGTCTTGTGCATGCCCCTGCAGGCATCGATGATCGACTGAGCCACGCTGTTGCATACCAGCACCCTGGTGCGCTTGCGACCCTTGACATGCTGCTTCGGCACCTCGAAGACCGAGATCCCCAGCTCGGGGATCTTGATTTCCCAATCCCACTGTAGGTTGCAAACAACATTGTCACGCGCTCCGGTGTTGAGCACGAACAGCGCCATTCTGGAGAGGTGCGCCGGCAGCTTGGGCAACAGCACCCGCTGCTGACCCCAGGTTATGGGGCGCGGGTCACGCTGGTGCCCAACGAGCGGCAGCATGGTCAGCTTCGGCGCCTGCGCCAGCCAGGTGGTGCCGGTCGAATCGTCCCGCCACACCGCCGCCGCCAGGTTCAGGATGCGACGGACCACGCCCAAGGCCAAATTGATGGTCTTGTGCGAGATCTCGTCCTCCAACCGCGCATTGACGTAGGGTGCCAACGTGCTGTCGTGAACCTGGGGAAGCGTGAGCGCGCCGATGTAGGGCATCACAGAGTTGAGCAGGTGGATTTCGGTCTCAATTGAGGCTTTGTCCTGGTGCGTCAACAAGTAGTGGCCTGCAGCTTGGCTGAAGGTGCGCTCGGGGCGCGTGCCATGCACGACCTCCCCACGGCGCTCCGCCATCCTCGCGATCAGCCAGCTTTCCGCTTCGCCAAAACTTGGGAAGCCGCGCTGACGAAATCGGTGTTGCAGAAACCATTTGTCAATTTGCCAGGTGTTCTCTCGGTCGGGGTAGATCCCCGTTGTTGTTCGGCCCATGGTTTAACTCCTTTGTTTCGGTCGGGCCGTCCGTTCCGAGGGCCATTGTGGGGGATTTGGGCGTCCGGGTCGTTGGCCGCCTGGGGCGCGCCTGCGGCGTCTGCCTTGAACTCGTCGAAAAGTCGATCGAGGTCGGCGCGGTCGTAGACCAGGCTGGAGCCCTGTTTGATGGCAACGAGGCGGGGCCGCCATTTCGTGTCGAAGGTGCGGCGTTTGACGCCGGCATAGGCCATGGCCTGGGCGTAGGTGTAGCCGCGTTTCATCGCCTACCTCCATCCCCAGGCACCGGCAGCGCCTCGAAGAACTGGCCGCGCCGCTGTTGGGTCACGCGCAGGTAATCGACTTCGACCTTTGCGGAGTTCACGAGCACCCCGGCGACTTCTGCCACCGCCTTAGCGCGTGCGATGTCCATGGGCGATTCCTTGCTTCTCAGGTCTGCCAGCGTGTCCAGAAGATGCTGGCGGACCGTGCTCATCATGTTGGGTTTTCCGCCTTCTCCACCTGCTTCAGAACCTGCCTTCTCAGGGACATCAGTTCCTTGAGATCCTGCGGCCAATCGTTCATCCATCGCTCGGTCGTCACGTCCGAAATCTGCAGGTTGTCGGGAGTCGGCGGCAGGTTCTGATCGCGACGCACGAGGTAGTAGCCCGGCGGAACTGGACCATTGATCGCCTCCCAATCCAGGCGATGCGCTGGAACCCAGCGAGCACTCTTCGGCCCGGTGTTGGACACCTTCCGCAGCAGGCCCTTGAAGGCTCTGTTCGACTCCGTCCCGATTGGGAGTGTTCTCCCGCTGCCTTTCCCCGCTCCCACCTTGCAGCCAGGGAGTTTCTTGATCCCGTGTACTTGCGCCTGCTTCAAGACGGCTTGCCACGGTCGGCCAAGAAGTTCGCCGATCTGCTTCGCGTTGTGCGTTTGGTACAGCGCTTCCAGCGCTTCGAGTTCCGCCATTGACCACTTGAGCTTGGGTGGCCGCCCCGGTGTCTTCGGTTTCGTCATCACTTTCCTTCGGCGATTCGCGCAGTGACGGCAGATCTGCATTGCCCTTGCGGTACAGCCCTTCCTCGGGGCTCCACTTGAGCAATTCGTGATCAAGAGCGAGAGTCAGTTGCGCGTGCACGTTTCGGGAGTCGCCGCGATCGACGAACTTGTCGATCAAGTCGTCCAGCGTGAGTTCTTCGTCAGGGTTCAGGGCGAAGAAGCCGACCACGCGCGCGGCCAGGCTGTCGGCTGAGGGGCGATAGCTCATGCCCGCACTCCCATCTGCTGGCCGCCATAGGAGGCGGGGAACGGCCACTGACGACCAGGGGCAGGCAGTGGCCGCTTGACTTCGCTCTCGGCCCGAATGGCTGCAGCCCGGTCGGGGCTGAGAACCATGCGCACTTCGTACACCGTGCCGATCTTCCGGGGCTGGGCGACGATCTGCTTGAAGCCCACCCGCTCAATGCTTCGACCCTTGCCAGGCTCGAAGCCCGCAGGCTCGCCAGCAGCGTCGAAGGTGCACATGCCGCGATCGTTGCCATGTTCGCCCGGAAGCTGGCGACGTTCGACCAGGCCTGCGGCGATCAGGTCATCAGCGCGGCCGGTGTAGATCGCCCGCTTGCCGTCGAAGCTGCGCACAACGCCGGGCGCGATCTTGACGATGTCAGCCATGGGCAACCCCCTGGAAAATCTTAGCCCACATGCCAAGGTCGCAATCCCCGTGCAGGGCGGTGGTGTGGTCGATCAGCTCGTCAAGGAATTCGAGGCGGGTGGCTTCGCGGAAGTCTTCTCCCTCCCCGCTGGGGTTGTGACGGCGGCATTCCCGCTCGATAGCACTGATTGCGCCCCAGATCAGGTTCTCGAACTGGCCCAGGCGGAAAAGGACGTAGGTTTGATCTTCGGGGCAGAGTGCTGGCTTTTCTTCGAGGACCGAAATGATGCCCTCGATTAGCTCCGCCGCCATGTCCAGCAGGCTGTTAGGAGTAGTGCCGGGATTATCCCCGCCATCCGCGCCCTTGAAGGCGAATCGCGTCATCGCCTCGGCGTGGCGCAGTTGGCTGATGAGACCCGGCAGAAGAGGGTGGGGCTCGGCTCGCTCCTGGGGAGGGGTTGGCGGCTGGGCGATCTCGCGCTTGCCATAGGCGTTCAAAGCGCCTTCGAGTACGTCATTGTCCCCGGTCATTTCGCCCAGGATCAGGGCCGCTGCCCGGATCTCTCCAAGCGCATACGCGCCCTGTCGGTCGTGCTCGACTCCAAGCGCGGCCACGATCAGCGCGGCGATGTCACAGCCTGCGTGCTGCGCATCTTCGGCCCTGGCCGCCCAATACTTGCCACCTTGCGCCCCTGCCATCGATGCCGCCGTGCGCAGCAGGCGAATGGAATGGCCGCTCATGATGCCGCCATCTTCTTCGGCGAAGGCCGCGTTTCTCAGGTGCAGGCTCAACCGCATGAACATCGTGCCCATAGGGTCGGCGACAGTTGTCAGTGGTGCCTTGGCCGGTGCTGCGCGTTTCTTGGCGGCCTTCTTGGCGGGGATGACTACGGCGTTCATGCTGCCACCGCCTCTTTCCGCGCTTTGGTCGCGGATGCCTTGACCAGGCGAGCGCCCACGGCCTGCTGGCGGCGCTTCTTCTCGCGGGCTTCCTTCATGCGCTCCACGAACTCAGCCTTTTGGCTGAGGCGCAGTTCGTCATAGCGCGCGTTGTTCTGCTGCTCGTATTCGACCATGGAACTCAGCCAGCGAAGGTGATCGCAGTGGCGGCCCGCATAGCGGATCATTTCCTCCATCGCGTGCGCGAAGGCGTCAGCGGCACCAGAAACGCCGGGCGTATTGAATCGAACCGTGTTCGGCACATCCTTGGCGGTGATCGAATACACCGCCTCCATGACGTGCTGCAGGGGGAAGTGCTTCACCTTGTGCGCGGCGATGAAGCTCAGCACTTCATGAGCCATGCGATACCCCGTAATCTTGCCCTCGAAATAGGGCTCGATGGGTGCGTCGAAGTAGTTCGTGCTCAGATACTTCCCGCGATTGGTGCGGATCGTGGTGATGAACGAAATATCGTCCTCGCGCGTAAGCCGATTGCCGTTCGGCAGCTTTTCGCCCGCCTCCTTGATTTGGCGAAATTCCATCGACTGCCGCTCGCTCATGACAGTGTCGATGTGCAAGGCAATGGCGGCTTGCTCGGCTTCCGAGAGAGGTTTGCCGCGCGAGTCGAACAGAGCGCCGCCGGTCTCTTTCGCGAGACGGGCGCAAGCATCCATCAAGCGAGTACCGGCCTGGTACTCCATCGGGGCTTTGGCCGGGTCGGTGCGGACCTCCACATGCACCAGCTCGCCGATCTCATGCAGGAAGCGATTGGCGTTGATCAAGGCGATGGGTTCGCCCGTGTCTTTGGACAGCAGCGCGAGGCCTTGGTCGTGGGGTGCCCGTTTGAAGCCAGCAGTCGGGGCGTGGATGGTCTGGAACTGGATGAAGTCCCTGGTGTTGGTGCGAATCTGGATGACGATCATGGAATCGCTCATTTCCACATTCGCGGGCTTGATCGTAGAATTCATGGTGATCCTTCTGCTATTGCTGGTGGGTGTGATCAAGAAGCCTCAACAGGGTCCAAGCTGTTGGGGCTTCGCCTTTTGTGGCTAGGGGGTAGCTTGTTGGGCCGGCATCGACTTGATGGCCTCGGCCAGAATGCGGTTCACCAGCCACGTCATGGAGCGCTCTTGTCGAGCGGCTTCCTGCATCAGCTTTTGATGGGTCTCAGCGTCCAGACGGAGCTGAATGGGCTTGGAGCCACCGGTTTTCGCTTTCATTGGTCTACACTCCTAGTTCTATGCACGTTCTGTGCACGGGATTGATTCTATGCACGGTGCATAGGTTACGCAAGTGTTTTTGCGCGATTGACTGATGGCTAGAACAGACCCAACCATTTACATGCGCATTCCTGAAGAGCTGAAAGAAGCTCTGGACAAAGCCGCATTCGAGAACAAGCGCTCGCTGACCGCTGAGGTGGTGGACCGCCTGGAACAGAGCTTTGTCATGAGGGCGGAGCCTGATGCGGCGGCGGGAACGGCACAGGTGATCGACCGCCTGGAAGCCTTGGAACAACAGTTGGCCGCTAAAACCCGGGAAGACACGCTGCTTCGTTTGAAGCACATAAGGCAGAGCCTTGCCTTGTCGGAGCAAGTTCAACGGGAAGGGGTGGCGCGAGATAAAGAGCGCGTGCAACGGATCGAATCTGAAGTGGCGGCGGCCGAGTCGCGCCAAGATCTGGGCGCCTTCAGGCACTTGCAGGCCAAGCTTCGCGAGGCCCGAAAGACTCTGAGGGAGACGGAAATCTCCCTGGAGAACATTCGCGTAGAGCTTCGTGACACCGATGCCCACATCGAAGCTTTTGCACAAAGTGCCGGCCTTTGAAGAAGGGTCAAGCATGCGTTGCACCTCGCAGAGCGGCACCGTTGGCAATCTCGGTCTCGACGCGGTGTCCGATCTCGAACTCGTCCATGCCGGCGGCTCGCAGTTCCTGCCAGCGGCGCCGGCCGTATTCATGGCGCATGTATTCGTGCTGCAAGATGCGCTCTTGGTCGATCGCGCATTTCGTGCACATGCAGCGCATGCCCGTCGCCCGATCGGCCAGGCCTTCCGCGAACGCTTGCCGAATGGCCTGCTCGGAAAGGTGGCGGTTTTCTTCGAGCAAGAACCTGATGTAGTCGGGGCCCAGCTCGCCGCCTTCATGGCGCGCGCGAAGACGTAACTCCAACAGATCGGCCTCGACCTTCTGCTGTGCCCAGCGGGACATGCGCTTCACGGAAGCATCCCGGCAAGATGCATGACGGCCAGGGCAGCAGCGGCCCAGCCGCACGCGCGCATGACAAACTTGTCATCGATGTGCATGCAGGGGCTGAAATCGGCCGCCGCGTCGCGGTGCTTGTGCGGTTGTTCTCCCAGCTCGTCGGCGATCTGGCGCTCTGCGCGCTGCAGGGGTGAGAGGTAGGTATCGGCGTCCGCCGGGTCGGCAAGCAGCATTTTTCGCTCCAAAGGCCACAAGGCCAGTGAAGCGAATGTAAGTCAACTAACGGCAAACTTCAAGCGCTCTTACGAAAATTTCTAAAGTGCACTAAGAAATTCGTGGTTCAGCGCTTGCGCCACTCCCACGGTGGAACGGGGTTCAGGGACCAGACCCCGCGCCCAGCGTCCCGGGCCTGCTGCTCAACCTGGGCCAGGTGTTCGTACCCCCTCCCGTACTTCACGTAGTACCAGGCTAAGCCGGCCCGGACCTGCTCCTGGCCGGCGTCTTTCCCCCGGCACTCCACATCCGCCACGGTGCGCTTGTACCGGTCCGTGGTCTTGGGGGTAATGGTGGCCGCCTGCTGGAAGCACAGAGCCGCCAGGTGCTGCCGAGACACACTCCCGAAGTCCTGGCCTTTCTCGGGTGCGTCTATGGCACTGATCCGCACCTTGACCTGCTGGTAGGCCCCGGGCTCGCCGCATCGAGCGGTGAGGGTGTCGCCGTCAGCTATGGCGACGACCAGGCAGAGCAGCGCGGCCGTCACTTGCCGTAGATGATCGCCGCACAGCCAAGCCGTTGCCACGACTCTTCGCGCTTCACGGCGAGGCTCTCGACTGCATTTACTGCACCGATGATTTCATCACGGCTCAACCCAACTTTGCTGGGATCGAACATCCCTTCGGACAGTCGATCCACTTCCTTTCTGACATTGGGGATGCTGGCGTCAAGTTCTTGGCAGACAGATCGCACATTTGTCGCCGATGGCCTGGGCTTTGCGGGTTGCGCAATGGCCGGCGCAACCACTCCGGAAAACAGAACGAGCGCGGTGAGGAATGAGGCGGCGTGCATGCGTTTACTCCGGACGCCATTTGCTCGGCGACACCACCGCGCCCACGGCTTGCACACTGTCAATCTCCGAGCTGTGAAATGTCATCCGCTCGCCGCCGTTGACGCTCACCACCTCATACGAGCCGGCGCGGCTGTTCAGTAGCTCCTTGACCATCTTCTGTCCGGTCAGGAGCTTGACCAACACATATTCCCCAATCGCCGGCCGTCCATTGGGCTCGACAAGCACATACCAGCCGTCTCTGATGGCCGGGAACATGCTCTGTCCACGGACGCGCAGCCCGTAGGCGTTGGGGTCTTCCGTGGCGATTTCTATGTGGCCGTCACCAGCGCCCACAACAGGGCTCAGTTCCTCATAAAACCCGTCCGAGCCGAGCTTTGCCGTGCCTACCACTGGCACTTGCCTTGGCGGCCGTGGCGCGCCTGCGTATTCGGGTTCAAGAATGCCGTCTCCTGGCGGAATCGCCGCCTTTTTTGGTCCCTTGCCGTTTGCGATCCAAAGCGCGCTGTAGCCGCACTTCGCTGAAAGGCGAACAGCCGGCTCCAGCTTGATCGACATGGTGGGGCCGTCCTTCCACTGCGAGGCGGCGGACGAGGACACACCTGCGATCTCAGCCAGATCCCCGACTTTCCAGCCGGTGACATCCATCAATTCCGCGATTCGCTCTTGCAGTGTGCTCATGTAAGTGAGATTAAACGTCGAACGGTCGTAAGCACCCTTGCGCGGTATCTGTAAGTCGGCTAACATTTGGGCCCTATGCTCAAAACCACTGCCATCGATCTCCTTGGGGGCAAGGTCTCGACAGCTGCCAAGGCCCTCGGTGTGACGCACTCGGCAATCAGCCAATGGCCCGAAGTGCTCACGACCCCCATGGAGGGCCGAGTTCTTGTGGCCCTCACTCGCCAGGCGCAGGGCATCAAACAGGAGCCGGTCCGCTCCGTCACCGCCCGACCAGATAGCTCGCCCATTGTGGAGGCCTGAGCCATGGCAGCCATTTTCATCGCTCGCCCTGGTCATAGGGCCCGCCCTGGCGTTCGCCTACGTGGGCGTAGCCGGTCCTGCACTCCTGCAGGAAGCGAAACCCGATCGGTCCGCATGTTGAAGGCGATCCAGACGACCCCGCTCACCCATTGCATGGTCAGCGCGGTGTTGCTGGTGACGATCTCGCGCCCGCCGCAGGGCAGGGCGTTCACGGCGACCCGGGTTCGGTTGCTCGAATGGATGGGGGTGGCCCCGGCGTAGGGGGTAGGTGTTTGCGTGTTCATCGTGGGGGTAATCCTCCTTTTTTTGTCCAAAAAAGGCTTTGCGAGCGTTTCCGAACATTTCGCAAGGCATCGCAAAGGGGTATCGGATGGAGTCAATCAACGATGTGCTGATCGCCTGTGTGAAGGCGTGCGGCGGATCAAAGCAAGTAGGGGCGGCGCTGTGGCCGGAGAAGGCGCCAGACGCCGCGCAGCGGGCCTTGCTGGACTGTCTGAATGAAGACCGCCCGGCCAAGTTGTCGCCAGAGCAGGTGATGCTGGTCTTGCGGTTGTCCCGCGCTCGCGGCTGCCATGTCGGTGTCGAGTACATCACCAGCGAACTCGGCTACACCGTGCCGATTCCAGTTGAACCGAAGGACGAGGTCGCCGAACTGCAACGCCAGTTCATTGAGGCCGTGCGAGTTCAGTCCACCCTGGCCGAGCGCATCGAGCGCGCCGCTGGGCGCGTCACCGTGAGGGCCGTCGCATGAAGCTGGATACCTTCATCGGGACTTTCACTGACACCGCAGGAAAAGGCCACGCTGTCGAGCTTCGCGTGCCACCGGAAGCGGCGTCCGGTCAGCGCGTAGACCAGACCCCTACCGCAATCATCCACAGCGCATGGGAGAACGGGCCACGCTTCACTTTCTACGTGCACAGCATTCTGGAATCCGCACGTCATCCAGGCCGCGAGTTTTATGTCGCCAACGGGTTCGGCGATGAGATCGGGACGTTCACCTTCCCGGCCAGCGAACTGCGCCGCATGGCAACCGAGCTGGAAGCTGCTATTCCCGCAATGGACGGCCAATTCCGCGTCACCTGGACGCCTGCTGACCCGAGGCTCCCTTTCTGATGGCCCGCGCTCGCAACATCAAGCCGGCCATCATGGACAACGAGGGCCTAGCCGATCTGGAGCCGCTGACACGGTTGCTGTTCATCTACCTCTGGATGCTCGCAGACCGCGAAGGGCGTTTGGAGGATCGACCGAAGCGCATCGCCGCGCAGGCCTTCCCGTATGACCGCGCAGCAGACATCGACGCGATGCTGAACCAGCTCCAAGCGGCTGGCTTCATCCAGCGGTATCAGGCCAAAGGCATGGCGATCATTCAGATCGTCAACTTCCTGAAACACCAAACTCCGCACGGCACCGAGAAGGACAGCGAACTCCCCGACGAGAACGGTTTTCTCACTGTTCACAAACGCACGTCGAACGGTTACGCGACAGGGAATCCAGATCTGCTGGACTACGTTTTAACTGTTAAGACACAGAGTCCGGCCCAGACGGATAACGGTGCTTTAACAGTTAAAGACAATGGTTCAACCCAGCCGGATAACAGTGGCGAGACAGTTAACAAACAGTCCCTTAACACCCTGATTCCTGATTCCGGATTACCTGATTCACTGATTCCTGAAATACCCCCCCAACCCCCCAAGGGGGGCAAGGCGCGTCGATCCAGCATCGGGCCGAACCTGAAGAACTTCGATGGATTTGAGGCTTGGTACAAGCTGTACCACCGCAAGGAGGCGAAGCAGAAGGCCATGGGGGCTTGGATCAAGCTGGACCCTGACGAGCTTCTGCAGGCCCAAATCATCGCCGCTACCAAGGCCTGGCCGTGGGCGGAGGATCGCACCAAGAACCCGCATCCGGCGTCCTGGCTGAACGGGCGTCGCTGGGAAGACGAAACCGTAGCCGTGGCGGTGGCTGCTGCGACAAGAAAGGCGCCTGACCTGCACGGCATCGCGCCGACCTCAATCGCGTGGTGGGCGATAGCAGGCTTTGATCACCCAGACGAGGCCGCGAACTTCGGTTGCAGGGAGTGGAACGCGCATGAGTTCCACGATCGCAAGCGCATCAACGACCAGGGGGGCGCAGCATGAAGTGGCCGAAGACCATCATCGTCGGGTTGGCGATGGCCGGCTTCCTGGACTTCGCATGGTTCCGCAGCTTCGGAACGTGGGTCGTGCGCGTAACCGGCGGGGCTGCGCAATGAACGCGAAAGAGCTTTCGCAGCGCATGGCCGACCAGGCCGAGTCCCTTGCCGCGTACCTGCTGCCGGGCGGCAAGCGCCGGGGCAACGAGTGGAAGGCCGGGAACACCGATGGCGGTGAAGGCGATTCCCTCTCGGTGTGCATCAAAGGCGCAAAGGCCGGTGTGTGGTCCGACTTCGCATCGGGCGAGAAGGGCGATCTGCTCGACCTGTGGCGGGCTTCGCGCGGATGCTCGCTACCCGAGGCCATGCAGCAGGCCAGCGCCTACCTGGGCATTCGCGACAGCATGCCGCCCAACGCGCCGGCTCCGAAGTCGTACCGCCGGCCAGAAAAGCCGCGCTGCCAGACCCCGAAGTCGAAGGTTCACGAATGGCTGATCGGGCGCGGGCTCACCGCTGAGACCTTGAAGGCTTTCAAGATCGGCGAACAGCTCACCAACGGCAAGGCCTACGCGGTGTTCCCGTACATCACCGACGACGGCGAGCTGGTGAATGTCAAGTACCGCAACCCCGAAGTGAAAAAGGACATGCGCCAGGAGGTCGGCGCGATGCCCTGCCTTTTCGGGTGGCACCTGATCGACCCGAATTGCCGGACGGTGGCGATCACCGAGGGTGAGATCGACGCTATGTCGCTGCACCAGGCGGGGTTCCCCGCACTGTCGTGCAACGCAGGGGCCGGGAACCATGCATGGATCGAAAGCGATTGGGAAAAGCTGGACCGGTTTAGTCAGATCCTGATCTTCTACGACACCGACGAGTCGGGCGAGAAGGGCGCGCGCGAAGTGATCCAGCGCCTGGGCATGGAACGCTGCTTGCGAGTCAAGTTCACAGACGGCTCGAAGGATGCCAACGAGTACCTGCAGAAGGGGGCGGATCGGTCGGACTTCGACGCGCTGATCCAGGCCGCTCAGCCGCTGGACCCCGAGGAACTGCGGTCCATCGCTGACTTCACAGGCGAAGTGAAGGCGAGTTTCTATCCCGCCGAAGGGGCGCAGCACGCCCCGCGGTTGCGGCTCGATCAGGATTTCGACTGGTTCGAGTTCCGAGGCGGAGAGGTCACGCTTTGGACAGGCATCAACGGCCACGGCAAATCCATGCTGCTGTCGCAGGTCGGTCTGGGGCTGATGCAACAGGGGGCGGTTTTCTGCGTGTTCTCGGGGGAAATGAAGCCTGTCCGCCAGCTCAAACGCATGGTGAAGCAGGCGACAGGGATCGACCGCCCCACGGTTGGCTACATCGATGCCGTGGGCGACTGGCTGCGGGAGCGCTGCTGGGTGTTCGATCAGGTGGGGACGGCGAAGATTGACCGGTTGATCGAGGTCTTCACCTACGCCGCGCGCCGGTACGGCATGACGCATTGCGTGATTGACAGTTTGATGATGACCGACGTTCCCGACGACGGTCCCAGGGCGAATACCGAACAGAAGCAGGCCATTGCCAAGCTGTGCGGGTTCGCCAAGCAATTCAACGTGCATGTTCACCTCGTGGCCCACCCGCGCAAGGGTCGCGACGAGTCGGCCAGCCCCGGAAAGATGGACGTAGCCGGCAGCGGCCACCTCACCAACGGGGTGGACAACATCTTTGCGGTGTGGAAAGCGCCCAAAGACGAACTCAAGCCCGGCGAGGCCTTAGACAAAGACGCAAAGCTCGACCTGCTCAAGCAGCGAGAAGACGGCGTACAGAACGCCACCGTTTCCCTGTGGTTCTACAAGCCCGCGATGCAGTACCGCGCGAGCTTCCAGTGGAGGCCACTTTCTTACGTCAACTACTCAGCCCAGGAGGCCAACCATGACCGCGACAGCCGACCCAATCGAAGCACCGCCACAGACCCTTATGCCGTCGCCGCTTGATGCGGCTGAGACGTGGGTCTTGCTGTGGAGCCACAGCCAGAACTGCACGCACGTCGAGCCTCTGTCTCGCATGTTCGACACCAACCGCCGCGCGTACACGAACAACACGCCGATGGACTATGTCCCGCTGCACATCGGCACGCAAGACGAGGTACACGCCATGTCAAGTTCGCTGCGGCAGACCTTGATCGGGCGCGAAGCAGAGCGCAGCCCGGCCCTGACTAACTTCATGCGGACGGTGCTCCATGGCTGAGCAGCGTGAGCGCGCCGAACTCCTGCCCACCGCCTGGCTGATGTTCACAGCCGATGGCTTCTACCCAATCCAGCCGAGCACCCTGTGCAAGCCGGAAGACCACGCGCGACTGAACGATCACGTCATCCGCATTGAAGACGCTGAGGGTAATACCTTGTGGAAGCGGACGATCCAATGACAACCAAAAGAGCACTCAGAGCGCTGGAAAACGTGTTTGCGGCAGAGATCGACAACCGCCTGCCGTTTCAGTCCAAGGCCGCGATCTACAAGCAGTTGCGCGACGAAGGCCTGCTGCAAGACATGGTGATCACACTCGGCCCGGGCAGTTCGTTTGCCGTGACAGTGCGCGGCTACCAGCTCACGCATGCCGGCCGGCTGACCTACTGCCTGAGTTGTCCAGACCCCGAGCAGCAAGAGGAATCACCGGTGCAAATACAGGAAGGCGGGGCAGCATGGGCGTAGGTACATATGGCGGACACATCCGCCCCAAGATCGCATTGAACGCAGACGGCAAGGTCACGCACGACGGCGAGGTCTGCCGGGTTGTGGCGCGCAAGAACCTGATCAGCGTGGCCTGTACCGACATCACCCCCGAGGCGTTGCGGAAGGTGCTGAGCGATTGGGAAAAGCACTTCGGCGTGGGTGAAGCGGTCGTTATCCAGAGCGGCGGCAGATGAAGCGCCCATACATCAGCGGTCCCGATGCCCATGGCGTTCGACCAGGCCAGCGCGTGCTCGTCGGCGGAACGTCGTGGAAGGCTATCGCGGTCGAATCGCTCAATCCGCCTGTTGTGAGCCTTCGCCGCTGGCGCTGGTACGACGAGGCGCTTTCCCAGGCTGCGGACGCTTTCAGGTGGGCGTTTTCTCACCGAAGGGCCTCCAGTGACCAACGCCGCTAAACCTTTGAGAGAGAGGCCTGAATGTTGTTTCCGGTAACCCGGCGTAATAACGCATCCGTCAGATTTAAGGATGTAGATTTCCACGCTGTTGAAGAGCATCAGCGAGCGATTCATGCCAGGCTTGAGAACTGGGGGCGCTGGTGCAACGGCTCGACGGGCTCGTCTACCAATCCGATGTTTCGTATGAGCGTCGGATCGGCGAGAAGCCGGGGAGACTATGGCGCAGCAACGGCGAACCCTGTAGATGGCGCAGACGCGGTCTCAATTGCGCGAGTTGTGGCGACCCTTCCGGACCCACATAGGCACGCGCTACAGTGGTGCTACGTGAAGCCGGTCAACCCGAAAAGTGCAGCACAAGCCATTGGCACCAACGCCGCCGGCCTGTATCAGTACCTTCGAGACGGTCGGCAGATGCTGATCAACAAAAAGGCGTGATCTATGTCCAGACCGATGTATTGCCCGATCTGCGCGACTCCTGTGGAGCAATCAAGCCTGCAGTTCTCATGCCGGGTCGGCGGGAGTTTCACTTCTCGCCTTGGGTACTCTTTGCGGCGGGCTGTGCAGTCGGTCGCCCCGGGCAATGGTTCGCCGAGGAAACCAGCTATTGCCGACTACCTTTCCTGCCCGAACTGCACGACGGAACTCGAAGACTACGACGACCGACAGCGGCGTCTTGAGTGCCCTTCCTGTCATTTGAGGCTGACCACCGAGGACCAGCTAGAGCTGATGGAGAAAAAGGAATGGCACGGCGCGCCCCGAGAGTCAGACGATCTCGACTTGTAGTTGACGCATGACCGCATTTCGATTTATGATCCGCTAACGACTGAGCGCAGACGCATCGGGGTCGCCCATCCATGACGGAGGCGGCGGCGCCGATAAAGCTCAAAGTAGAGCCCTCCCGATGGAGGGCTTTTCTGTTTTTGCATGAGCTTTTTCACTTACACATCATTCGGCTCGATTCGCCGAACTGTCACACGGCTGGCCTATACTGCAGATGCGCCCGCCGGTCCTGACGGGTGAGAAGTATCGGGACACCAAAATTCAGAGACCCGCTTCGGCGGGTTTCGTCGTTTCTGCGATCCATCGTTCATCGCGCCTGCCGGTTGAAGCGCGGGTAGTCGCTGAGCCAGTGTCTGAACCCCTGGGTGATGACGTTGCAACCACTGGCAATAGCCCCGGGCAGCCTGCAGCCGCGATGAACGGGTTCCCGCTCTGCCTTGGCATCGGGCTTCAAGTCCAAATACCGGGAAATCCGGTAATTGGCCGTCCGAGTTGATCGCCGGGCGCTGTCACACCAAGCCGCCGTAGCAGTACGAGCGGCTTTTCTTTTTGCGTGTCGATAGCTCAACTGGCAGAGCGTCGGTCTCCAAAACCGAAGGTTGGTGGTTCGATTCCACCTCGGCCCGCCACTTCATTTCCATGACCTTTCACCCTGCAGCCGAAGCGGGGCCGGCCTTGCGCCGGGGGTCTACCCTGCCTGGCGCACTCCCAGGAACTGAGCGGCAGTAGTGCGAAGCGCAGACGCCAGCGGGGCCCGAACAAGCCCTGTAGCCGCATGGCGACACCCCCACCGCGAACAATCCCCAAGGAACTCGCACATGTCCCGACCTTCCGAATACAGCCAAGCGACGGCTGACGCTATCTGTGAGCGCATCGCTGACGGTGAGAGCCTTCGATCGATCTGTGCTGAAGAAGGCATGCCGAACAAGTCCACGGTGTTCCGCTGGCTTGAGGCATTGCCCGATTTCGCGACCAAGTACGCGCGCGCGAGGGAGTTTCAGGCCGACTCGATGGCCGACGACATTGTGGACATTGCTGACACGACGCAGATCGGCGTGAAGACCAAGACCAACGAAAAGGGCGAGGTTGAGACGACTGAGGGCGACATGATCGAGCACCGCAAGCTGCGGATCGCCGCTCGGCAATGGACCGCCGAGAAGCTACGCCCGAAGAAGTACGGCCCGAAGTTGGAGATCGACCAGCGCACGACGTTGACCGATCTGACGGAAGAACAGTTAGATGCTCGAATCGCCCAGCTCCGCACAGCAACGGGCGGCTAAGTTCGAGCTGCTGGCGCTTCTTGAAGAAAAGAAGTACCGCCTTGAGGGCAACAGGCTAAAGGATTACCAGGCCTACGCGAAACAGCAGGAGTTCCACGCGAACGGCAAAGCGTTCCGCGAGCGCCTGCTGATGGCGGGCAATCAGCTTGGCAAGACGTGGAGCGCAGGTTTCGAGACCTCCATGCACCTGACAGGGCGCTACCCGGACAACTGGCAGGGTAGGACGTTCGACAAGCAGGTAGCAGGCTGGGCTGCTGGTGTGACCAGTGAAGTGACCCGCGACTCTGTGCAGCGCGTGCTGTGTGGACGGATCAACGCGATTGGCACCGGGGCGATTCCTCGGGATGCCATCAAAGACAAGTCGATGAAGCGCGGTGTGGCTGACGCGATCGACACGCTGGTGATTCGCTGGGGTGGTGGTGGTGATGTCCAGGCCGGCGAGAGCTTGCTGGGGTTCAAGAGCTACGACCAGGGCCGGGAGAAGTTCCAAGCCGAGACGCTGGATTTCGTGTGGCTCGATGAAGAGCCTGATCTAGATATTTACACCGAGTCGCTGACCCGCACCAACGCAACGGGCGGTCTGGTTTACATGACGTTCACGCCTCTGAAGGGCATGAGCGATGTCGTCAAAAGGTTCCTGATGGACAAGATGCCCGGGACCGTCGTCACGACGATGACGATTGAAGACGCCGAGCACTACACGCCCGAAGAGCGGGCCGCGATCATCGCCAGCTATCCCGCCCATGAGCGCGATGCCCGCACCAAGGGCATTCCGACCTTGGGCAGTGGTCGAATCTTCCCGATCGCGGAAGAGCTGATCAAGGTCGAGCCGTTCGAGATCCCGCGCCATTGGGTGCAGATCGCCGGCATCGACTTCGGATGGGATCACCCAAGCGCGGCCGTCCGGCTGGCCTGGGACCGCGATGCGGATGTGCTCTACGTGATCGCAGCCCATCGGCAGAAAGAGCAAACCCCCGTGCTGTTCGCAGCGACCGTGAAGCCCTGGGGCGACTGGTTGCCATGGGCATGGCCGCATGACGGTCTGCAGCACGACAAGGGTTCAGGCCAGGCGCTGCGCGACCAGTACGAGGCGCAAGGCCTGGCGATGCTGAAAGACAAGGCGACACACCCGCCCGTGCCCAACGAAAAGGGCGAGCTGATCGAAGGCAGCGGCGGGAACGGTGTTGAGGCCGGCGTGCTGGACCTGCTGGACCGCATGCAGACAGGCCGCTTCAAGGTGTTCAGCCACCTAGGCGACTGGTTTGAAGAGTTCCGCATGTACCACCGCAAGGACGGAAAGATCGTGAAGCTGGACGACGACCTGATGTCGGCCACGCGCTACGCAAACATGATGAAGCGCTTCGCGATCAACAAGCCTTCAGCCTCGCAACCCATCGTTTACAGGAATCGCCGAGTGGCTTGAAAAACATGAAGATGACCGAACAAGATCTGTTGCAATTCCTCGATGAAGAGGCTTCCCAAGCCTTTCACTTCACCGAAGGGGAAATTGCGTCCGATCGCGTGAAGTCGATGCGCAGCTACATGCGCGAGCCCTACGGCACCGAGGAAGAAGGCCGCTCTGCCGTCGTCGCATCTGACGTGTTCGACGCGGTGGAGGGCATTCTTCCTGACCTGATCGAGGTATTCACAGGGTCTGACAAGGCGGTGGTGTTTGAGCCTGTAGGCCCGGAGGATGAGGAAAGCGCAGAGCAGGTTACGAACGCCTGCAACTACGTGTTCTACAAGCAGAACAACGGTTTCCTGATCCTCTACAGCGCGATCAAAGACGGCCTCATGCTCAAGACGGGCGGGGTCAAGTGGTACTACGAGAAGAAGCGCACGCCGATCTTCACCCGCTACCGTTCGATCGATGAAATGCAGCTCGCGGTATTCCTGATCACGAACCCGAAGGCCGAGGTTCTGGAGCAGGAAGAGGTCGAGCCGACGCCTGAAGAGCAGCAGCAGATCCAGGCTATCGAGCAGCAGTATGCGGAGATGGGGATGACCGCCCCTCCTGTGCCTGTTCGCTACAACGTCAAGATCAAGACGATCGAGGAAAAAGGCTGCGTCAAGGTGGTGTCCGTGCCGCCTGATGAACTCCAGATCTCTCGCCGGCATGACTCGATCCTGCTGGACGAATGCCCGTATGTTGCGCACGTCGTTGAAAAGACGCTGAGCGACATCAACCAGATGGGCTACAAGGTCACGGTCGATGAGCTGAAGGCTGCTCAGAACGACGAGCACACAGCAGACGGCGACTATCGCGAGACCCGCCGAGGTGGCAAATGGGGTTGGTGGCAGGACGACAACGAACTCGATGAATCGATGGTTCGCGGCTACCTGCGCGACGAGTACGTTCTGGTTGACTTCGACGGCGACGGCATCGCCGAGCGCCGCCATGTGGTGCGCCTGGGCAATGTGGTTCTGGAGAACGAGGAATGCTCGCATGTGCCTTTGGCCGCGTGGACGCCGTACATCCTGACCCACCAGTTCAACGGCCTGTCTGTTGCTGACCTCGTTGAGGACTTCCAGCGCATCCATACCGAAATCTGGCGCCAGCAGCTCGACAACCTGGCCCTGGCGAACAACCAGGAGACGGTCGTCCTTGAGGACAGTCAGGGCATGAAGGCCAACATCGATGACCTTCTGAACCGTCGCCCGGGCGGCATCATCCGCGAGAAGGTTGCGGGAGCTGTCCGGCCCTATCAAGAGCGCTGGCAAGGCATCGAAGCCATGCCGATGCTCGAACAGCTCAATGTTGCGAAAGAGAACCGCACGGGCTACACGCGCTATTCGCAAGGGCTGGACTCGAACAGCCTGAACAAGACCGCTACCGGCATCGGCATGATCATGAACGCCAGCCAGAAGCGGCAGAAGCTCATGGCGCGCATCGTGGCCGAGGCGCTTGTCGCGCCGATGTTCCGGGGCATCTTCAAGACCCTGACCGATTTCGGCATGGAGAAGATCAGCTATCGCCTGAACGGGAAATTCGTGTCCTACGACCCGCAGGAGTGGCGCGATCAATACGACATGTCGATCAATGTCGGCATCGGCACTGGTGACGCGATCCAGCAAAGCGCCTTCCTGCAGCAGGTTGCGCAGGCCCAGGCTGCGGCGATCGCCAGCCCGTTGGCTGGAAAGCTGATCACGCCGAAGAACATCTACAACCTCCAAGCCCGGCTGATCGAAAACGCTGGGTTCAAGAACCCCGGCGAGTTTTGGACCGACCCCGACACGGTGCAATCGCCCCCGCCGGCACCGCCTCCGCCTGATCCGCGCCTGATCGTCGAGCAGGAAAGGCTCAAGAACGACCAGCAGAAGACCATGGCGCAGATGCACATGGACCGCGAGAAGACCGCTGCAGAAATGGCACAGGACCGCGAGCAGTTCAACGCCGAGCTGGCTTTCAAGGCCGAACAGGCCGAGCGAGATCGGATCTTCAAGCTCCAGATGGAGGGCATGAAGGCCGACATGGCTGCAACGTCCGAGCCTGTGGATGCGGATGGGGAAGCGATTGAGTCGGAGCCGTCGCAAACCGATCAGCTGCTCGCGCAAGTGCTCCAAGGGCTCCAGGTCATCTACCAAGCAATGAACGCGCCTCGCAGCCTGGTCCGAGACCCGGAAACGGGCGAAACGGTGGGCGTGGAGATCAACGGGGCAGTTCGCCCTATCGAGCGTGGGCCTGACGGTCGCGCAATCGCCATTTCGTAAGGAACAAGCATGGCAACCTCAGCCTGGAACAAATTTCAAGACTTCTCCGAGCAGTTCGCCAAAGGCGTGCACCAGTTCGGCACGCACACCTTCAAGGTGGCGCTGACGAACACCGCGCCGGTTGCGACGAACACGATCCTTGCGAACATCACGCAGATCGCGAACGGCAACGGCTACACCACTGGGGGTGGAACGACCACCATGGCGGTGAGCGAGACGGGCGGCACCACGACTGTGACCGGGACCGAGGTCGTCACGACCGCATCGGGTGGCTCGGTGGGCCCGTTCCGCTATGCGGTGCTGTACAACGACACCGCAACGTCGCCGGCTGACGCCTTGGTGGCCTGGTTCGATTACGGCGCAGCGATCACCCTGGGTGACGGCGAGAACTTCGCGGTGCGCTTCAACAACGCCACGCCTGGCACGGCCTTCACCCTGGTCTGACCCTGGTCGGGTAGCTCGTGGCCATTCGCGTTGACACCGCCAATCAGGCGGTCTACATCCACGAGCCTCTAGGCCACACGGTCCCCGCCCTAAACACCGCCTGGACGGTTGCGGGCCTGTACCGCGTTGAGGCGGATGTCAACCAAGACAGTCTGATCGTCGCGCTGTACGGCGAGACGAACTATCTCAGCTCGACCCTGAACTGGGTCGGCTTGTACATGAATGCAGACGGCATCAACTGCCGTCTTGAAGGGAGAAACGGTCCGTCCGCTGCTGTCACTAGCGGCAACTACCTGCTTGAGGTAGGTCGGGATTACCGCATCGCCATCGATTACAACGGCTCGGGCACTGTCCGCATGCTGTTGGATGGTGTGGTGGCTCTCACGCTGTCGTTCACTCCGAATGCCGGCATCCCTGGCGAGCGCTCGACGCAGCTAGGCGGGTATGGGGATATTGCCGGGTACACCGATTGCACGATTGCGCGGTGGCGCATGTGGACGGCGGTTCTCTCTGAGGCTGAGCACCGGGCGGAATATCGGTCTCTTGCTCCTGTTCGCACGTCGGGCCTGATTCACAACTGGCCGATGAACGCTGGTTCGGGCCGGTTTGCCGACACGGTGTCAGGTCAGCCGGACATGGCTGACAACCCGGCAGTTCCTTGCGGCGACGGCACGGCCTTTGTGTACCGGCCATCGATCATCGGCACGCCTCAGTTTTTTGATCTGGGGCAGACAGCAACGCCAGGCGCTCAATCGGTCACTGTGCCGACGTACGCCGAGCGCGTGCTGATGTTTTTCAACCAGTCCGATGACGCGGGAACGCCGGACGCTTCGCTTTCATCTCTGACCAGCAACTTTGCTGGCACGTTCACGATCGATAACGCGGTGTCGTCCAGCGTGGCGCAGGCCGTCGCGGTGGCTACCGCTACGGTCACGGTCACAGGGGCTGGGCGGACCTTCACGCCGGTCATGACGGCCACAAACCCCGTGGCGGGTGCTGGTTGCTGGGTGGTGTTTCTGCAGGACGTTCTTGCGGGTTCCACGATTGCGACCAACAAGGCGCAGGCGACGGGTGCAGGGGCCACGGCTGGCACGGCGAGCGCTGCGGGCGTTCTCAATGGTCTGGCGATTGCTGCGGATACGAGGCTTGATGCCACGGGTGGGAACTACCCCGCCAATCAATCAGGCTGGACGAGCCTCAACACTGGGCAGACGACCGGCGCATTCACTTACTGGGCCAGTTCTCGGATTCGCCAGAAGGCCATCACCGCGACGGGCACTGAGACCGCGACAACGCAGAACACGAACGGTTCGTGTATCGCGCTGGCGACGGTCCAAGCCAAGGTGTTGGCAGGGTATGAGATCACGGTCACGCCCGGGTCTTATTCGCTCACGGGAGCGAGTGCCCGAACGCTTGCCGGCAGGCTGTCGCGTGTCACGCCTGGTTCGTATGCGCTGACGGGTAGTTCGGCTCGCACGCTGTACGCACGTCGCGCACTGGTTACACCGGGCTCTTATTTGTTGACGGGATCGAGCGGCGCGCTGGTTTACAGCCGCCCGCTCGTAGTGACGCCGGGCTCCTACTCGATCACTGGATCGGATGGTGCGTTGAGTGCCGGCCTGCTCGTCAATGTGACGCCTGGCAGCTATGCGGTGAGCGGCGCAGACGTGGAGCTGGTCTACACGCCAGTTTCGCCTGCGCTGGAGATCAATGTCACTCCGGGCAGCTACGGCTTCACCGGTGCAGATGGGACGCTGCTCAAGTCGAGCGTGCTGAACGTCACCCCAGGGGTGTACAGCCTGTCTGGCTCGAATGCCGGGCTGTTGGTGGGCAAGCTGCTTTCTGTCAGTCCTGGGGCCTACAGCCTCACCGGCTCCGATGCCTCGCTGCTCGCCTCGAAGGCGCTGAGCGTCGATCCTGGCGCGTATTCGGTCACGGGATCGAATGTCGAGCTTGAGTATGTGACGCCCAACAAGGAGCTGATCGTCACGCCGGGCGCCTACCTGTTCACCGGGTATCCGGTGGAGTTGGTGTACAGCGGGGAGCAGACCGGATCACCTCACGGCTTCGTCATCACCGACACGGCGCCGAAGCTGTGGTGGCAGCGCAAGCCCAAGGCGCTGGACGAGGAAGAGGCCGAACAGAAGGTCGCCCAGGTCGTGCGCGTGGTCGAGCGCATTGCCCTGAGCCAGGTGAAGGCCGAACAGCCGGCACCGGCCAAGGAGCAGAAGCGCGAGGTCCGCGAGGCGATCGCCCCGTTGGTGGCAGAAATGCCGGGCTTCGACTGGATGACGCTCTACCGCGTGATCCTGATCGAGCTGGGACGCCGTCAGCAGGAGCAACAAGCCGCTGAACTGGCGCAGATCGAAATAGCCCGCATCCAGGCCATGAGGCGGGATGAGGATGACGTGTTGATTCTTCTTATGAGCCTCTAAATGGACGACCTACTCGCACAACAGACCCGGGGCCAGATCTCCGCATCGCTGCTGGAAAACGAGCTGCTTAAAGAGGCGCTGGATGCGATCGAGAAAGAAGTGTTCGAGCAGTGGATGAACTGCCCGGCACGCGACAAGGAAGGGAAAGAAACCCTCTGGCAGCTCGCCAAGACCGCGCAGAAGTTCCGCTCGATCCTGGTCGGCTATGTGGACACCGGAAAACTGGCGTCTGCCAACCTGAAACGCCTTGAAGAGCCTCGCGGCATTCGCAAGCTCTTCGGAACCTGATTCATCGAAAGGTGAACTGTGCCCACTTCGGTGGGCTTTTTTATGCCCGCTGCACGCGGGCTTTCTCATTGAAGGAAGCGTGAATGGACACCAACCAAGAAACTGGAGTGTCGGTTGCCGATGTGGCTGATCTGCTGGATGACAACACTGAGCAGAACGTCGAGGAACTGGAGCAAGAGGCAGGAACCGAGGAAGTCGCAGAAGGCGATGAAACCGAGGGGCAGGCTGAGGGCGAAGGTGAAGACGAATCTGAAGAGGTGGAGTTTGAGGGCAAGGCGTACAAGGTCCCGAAAGAGATCAAGTTGGCCCTGCTCCGACAGTCGGATTACACGCAGAAGACGCAAGAGGTAGCGGAGCAACGCAAGGCGGTCGAACAGCTCACCCAAGTGGTCGAGCAACGCCAGCGCGTCATGTTGCAGACGTTCGACAAAGCCGTCGAACTCCGGGAAATCAAGAACCGGCTATCCCAGTACGAGCAGATCGACTGGCAGAGCCTGGCCGCGACCGACCCGACCCAAGCAACGCAGCTCCACATTGCCTACCAACAGCTCCAGCGCGAAGCGCAGAAGACGAACGGCGATTTGCAACAGGTCAGCAACCAACTGCAGCAACTGACGGAAACCCAGCGTCAGCAAAAGCTCGCAGATGGCACGCAGTACCTGAAGACGCACATCCCTGACTTTTCTGAGAAGACCGCAGCGGACATTGCGTCCGTCGCCACGAAGCACTACGGCATCACGCCGGCAGAGCTGAAAGCGATCTCTGAAGACAACCCAGACGCCCGATTCGTGCATGTGCTGCATGACGCGATGAAGTGGCGCGCATTGCAGGCCGCAAAGCCTCAAGCGATGCAGAAGGTGACGCAAGCGCCCAAGGTGATCAAGCCAGCGGCCACGCCACCGAAACAACGTACCAACCTGGCCGCTCTCGATCGCCTCAAAAAAGGCGGGCGTGTCGAGGATCTGGCCGCATTCCTTTGATCGGAATTTGAAATGACGCAACCCGCAAACACCTTCGACAGCTACGACGCTGTCGGCAACCGTGAAGACTTGCAAGACAAGATCTACATGGTCTCCCCCGAAAAGACGCCCATCGTCTCTTCGATCCGCCGCTTCTCGGCCACCCAGCGACTCCACGAATGGCAGCGCGACAACCTCGCCACGCCGAACAAGGACAACGCCGTGATCGAAGGCGACGACCGCACCGGCACCGCCCTGCCCCCGACCGAGCGCGTGGCCAACACCGTGCAGCTCTTCGACAAGGTCGCCGTGGTGTCCACCACGCAGGAGAAAACCAAGTCCGCCGGCCGTTCTTCGGAAATGAAGTACCAGGTCAGCAAGAGCATGGTCGAACTCAAGCGCGACGTGGAAGCCATGGTGGTGTCGAACAACCCGGCGGTTCAAGGCAACTCGACCACCGCGCGCAAGTCGGCAGGCCTGGGCCCGCTGATCTACACGAACGTCTCGCATGGTGCCGGTTCTCCCGTGGGCTCCACCACGGCGCACACCTCCGGCCTGGCGACCGTTGCCCCGGTGCTGGCAGGCACCCCGCGCGCGTTCACCGAGGCGCTGCTGAAAACCGTGCTGCAGAGCATCTACACGAACTCCGGCGAGTTCGCGACCGTGATCAGCCTGACGCCTTCGCACAAGGTGACGTTCTCCAGCTTCGCCGGCATCGCCGCGAACCGCGTGAACGTCTCCAAGGGCAAGCAAGGCACGATCATCGGCGGCGCCGACGTGTACATGTCGGACTTCGGCGAACTGACCGTGGTGCCCAACTACGTGCAGGGCACGGCCAACACCTCGACGGCGTTCGTCCTGAACCCCGAGTACGCCGGCATTGCCTACCTGGGCGGCTACAAGTCCGAGCCTCTGGCGAAGACCGGCCACACCACGAAAGAGCTGGTTTCGGTGGAAGCCGCCCTGGTCGTGACCTCCGAAAAGGCACACGGCAAGGTCGCCGACCTGACCGCCTGATCGTCAGCAACTGAGACGGACCCGCCGGGGGTAACTTCGGCGGGTTTTTTCATGCCCGCATTCCAAGATTTCGACGCTCAGACCGGCATCAAGACCACGGTTCACTACCTTGAGGATGCTGGGAAGACCGTCATTCAGAAGACCTACGACGCGCAGCCTTTGGTGGATGCGTGTGCGGAGGCCCGGGCCGTGACCGAGGGCGAGCGCTGGGGCGACATGCGCCACATCGGGACGATCCCCATGGCTGAGCTGGCGACCATGATGCGTCAGGACGGAACGATCGACAAGAAGCGCTGCATCGAGTTCTTGAAGAAGAACCCGGCCTTCGTGACCTTCAACAAGGCCCTGCGATGAACTACACAGAGCTGGTCGCGGCGATTGTCGGGCTCATTCATCGCACGGACCTGAATGGGTCCATCCCGAATTTCATTCTCTTGGCCGAGACCAAGATGAATCGCTTCCTGCGCGTGCGGCAGATGGAAACCACGCTCGCAGCGACGCCCATCGTTGACAACGTGATCACCTTGGCCGCAGACATCGCCGACGTGAAGGCCCTTTGGGTGCCCGGCTATGAAGGGACGCCCCTCAAGCGCCAGTCGCTCGACAGCGTGCTCGCGAGCGGCTTGTCTGGTACGCCGACCCAGTACGCCCGGCGTGGTGCGCAAGATCTGTTCATCAACGGCGGCGGGGATGTTCAGGGCGTGCTCTACACCAAGATCCCCGGCCTGACCGAGTCCGCGCCGGAAAACTGGCTCGCGACCGAGGCGCCGGACGTGTACCTCTATGGCGCGCTGATCCAATGCGCGATCTTCACCAGGTCCGACAAGACGGCCTACGAAGAGGCGTACCTGAACGCAATCGCCGAGCTGAGCGGCAATGACAACCGGTATACCGGTCCTTTGGTGGCGCGCGCAAGATGATCCCCATCATTGGTTTTGCCCCCGACGCCGAGCAGACGACGCCCGGTCTCCTGTCGGACTGCACCAACCTGATCCCTGCCCTGGTTGGCATGGAAGGCGGGCCGAGTGAAACGTCGCCTGCGGGCGTGCCTGCTCTGGCTGACGTTTGCCAGGGTTCGGCGGTCGTCTCCCGGCTCGACAACACCCGCCGCGTCATGGCGGGGACACAGAATGCGATCTACGAGCTGCTGGCCGGTGTGTGGGTCGATCAGTCCAAGGTCGGCGGGTACGGCGGCGGAGCGGAATCTCGCTGGTCGATCACCCAGTTCGGCGACTCGACGCTGATGGCCAATCGGGCCGACACCATTCAGCGTTCCACCTCGGGCGCTTTCGCCGACATCGCCGGGGCACCGAAGGCAGAGATCGTCTTCTCCGTGCGCGATCAGGTCATGGCCTTGAACGTGAACGACGGGGCGGAAAAGGCCGATGGCTGGCACTGCTGCGCGGTCTTTGATGACACCGACTGGACTCAGTCTGTCGTCACGCAAGCGGCATCCGGTCGGCTGGTTTCGACGCCCGGACCTCTGACGGCAGGGGGTCGGCTTGGCGAGTACGCCATTGCTTACAAGAGCCGATCCATTTATCTCGGCCAGTACGTCGGAGCACCGGTTGTCTGGGATTGGACCCCGGTGCCTGGCGGTGAGTCAGGGTGTGTAGGCAAAAGCGCCTGGTGCGATCTTGGCGGTACTCACTTCTTCGTGGGCGAGGACAATTTCTGGCTCTTCGATGGCACGCGACCGACGCCTATCGCTGATGGGGTGCTCCGCAAGTGGTTCATGGCGAACTCGAACCCATCGGCCAAGTACAAGATCATTTGCACCTTCGACCGATCGACCAATCGCGTCTGGATCTTCTACCCGTCGCCCGATTCAACGGAACTCGATAGCGCGCTGGTCTACAACGTGCAGTCCAAGCGCTGGGGCCGCGCTGATCGGAACATCGAGTCTGCCGTCGAATACGTGTCTCCTGGCGCGACCTACGACACGCTGGACGACTACAGCCCGACGATGGATGGCCTGCCTGACATCGGTTTTGACTCGCAATTCTGGCTCTCGGGCGGTCGGTCCTTGTCGGTGTTCAACACCTCGCATCAGCTTCAAAGCCTGTCCGGTGATTCCGTGGCGAGCGGCTTTGTGACCGGTGAGGTAGGTGATGACGACATCGTTCTGTTGCTCCAAGGCATCCGACTTCGCTTTGCCAAGGCGCCGATCTCGGCAACGATCCAGACCCAATCAAGCATGAACAGCGGCAATCCGTACACGGATGGCCCGAGCGGGGCGATGAACGACGGGAAGTTTGATGTTCTTTGGTCGGCTCGCTGGCATCGCGCGGCGGCTGATTTCGTGGGGCCGGTGACGGTCACGCACATGAAGGCCACGTACAAGCAGGAGGGAATGCGTTGAAGCTCAATATCACCCCCCTGGTTCCTGGCGATCCGGCGCTGATTCGGGAACTCAAGAACCACGCGCAGCAGGTCAATGCGGTGAGCGAAGGACGGATTGTCGGCGCCTACAACGCTTTGCCCTCAGTGCCCACCGCCGGCCAGTTCAACAAAGGCGATTTCGTGCGCAACTCTGCGCCGGCCGAGCTGGGCACCACGCCTAACAAGTACGTCGTCTATGGCTGGATGTGCATCGACGACTCTCCGCTGACGTTCGTTCAGTGCCGATTCCTCACGGGCAACTGATGAAGCTCGAACCCATCGGTACTTTCTTCATCGACAAGGCATGGAAAGAGGGCGCGGACTGCCTCGCCTCGGCGTGCGATGAGTCGGGCGGCGAGATCACGGGATCTCAGCTCAAGCTGATCCTCAGTCGTGGTGAGCGGACTTTGATCCGCATGCTCGCCATCGAGCCCACCGATCCGTACCAGGAAAAGACGGTCGGCTGGGGTGCTGTTCGCGTCGATCAACTCCCGAATCTGCGCGCCCTGCACGTCACAAATCTGGTTGCCCCTCATGGGCACTTTGAGCAGTTTTTCTCGGAGATCAAAGCCATGGCCGAAAAGCTCGGTTGCTCGGAAGTGCGCTGCTCGGCCAAGCCGGCTCAGGCGCGTTTGTTCCGAATGAAATGCGGGTTCACACCCGTCTACGAAACTTTGAAAGTGGAGGTCTGATATGGGAGGCGGCGGCGGTGGTGAATCGACCACGAGACAAAACATTCCCGATGAGCTTCGTCCCCTTGCGTCGGCCTATGCCGACAAGGCGATCAGCTTGTCGAATCAGGGTTTCACGCCCTACACGGGCGATCGGTTCGCCGATCTGAGCCCTGCCCAGCAGCAGGGCATTGACGCGATCACGCAACGCGCCACGCAGGGTTCGCAGACGATCAACAACGCCGAGGCGGCGTTGAACCAGAACATCCAGGGTGGGCAGACCAATCCATACCTTGATCAGATGGTCGGCAAGGCTCAGGACTCGGTGCGCAGCCAGTTCAACACCGGGGCGGTCAATTCTGGTTCGTTCGGAAATTCTGGCTTGCAAGAGCAATTCCAGAAGGGTCTAGGCGACGTGGCAACTTCGATGTACGGCCAGGCGTACGACCAGGACAAGCAGCGCCAAATGCAATCGATCGGCATGGCGCAGCAGTTCGGCAACCAGGCGTATCAGGATGCCGGCCAATTGCTCAACGCTGGTCAGCTCCAACAGGATCAGGCCCAACAGCAAAAAGACTTCAACTACGAGCAGTTCCAAGAACAGCAGAACCTGCCCTACAAGCAGTTGGCCGCGATGGGCGGTGCGTTCTCGGGCGCACCGGGCCAAAGTTCGACGACCAGTTCGACCGGCGGAGGGAAGTAATCATGAACAAATGGTGGCAATTGGCCGCTCTTGCGGCGGCGGGTGCGGCCACGGTAGCCTCGGGCGGTGCTGCGGCGCCAGCGCTTGCCAGTGCGGCAGGTGCAGGGTCAGCCGGTGCTGCTGGTGCGGCAGGTGCGGCAGGTGCTGGCGGCCTTCTTGGTAGCGCAGCAGCCGGCGCAGGGACCGGGGCAGGGCTGACCGCTGCGACTGGTGCGGGAACCGGCCTTGCCGCTGGCGGTACGGGCCTGGGCTTGACGGCTGGCACTGGAACGGGGACCAGCCTCGCGGCGGGTAGCTCCGGGCTTGGCCTGACCGCCGCACCGACCACGGCCATGGGCGCACCCTCCAGTGGCGGACTGCTGGCCGGCTTGAAAGAATACAAGCCGGTGATGGACGCCGCGAGCACGGGCATCCAGACCGCTCGATCGCTGATGCCGCAAGAGCAGGGCGCAGCTCCCCCATCCCTGGCGCCGCCTACGGCCGGCCTGAGCCTGCAGGACATCGCCACTCAGAACCAGCAGGCGTACATGGCTCCGCTCCAAGCTGCGGCAAACGAGCGCGCTGCACGTCGTCAACAACGTCGAGGACTATTGGCATGAACAGTCTTCTTGAATTTGCCAAGACCCCGGAAGGGCAAGGCCTGCTGTCGGCGGCGTTCGGTGGCATGGCTGGCGCGCGTCGCGGCCAGCCTTGGAACTCGATCGGTCGTGGTGGTCTCGCGGGCCTGGCTGGCTACACGGGTGCACAGGACCGCATCACGCAGCAGGCGGAGAGCGAGGCACAGCGCAAGTACCGCGACATGCAGATGCAGACGCTCGAAAGCCAGATGGCCAGGCAAAAGGGCCAAGAGCAATGGCGTACCGGGCTCCTGGGCGTGATGGAGCAGGCCAAGCCGCAGACCTATGACATGGTCGATACGCTCGGCGATGGGTCGGGCGTCGGCAAGGCTTCGACCGCTGGCAATCCGCAGTTGCTCAACGACTACCTGATGCTGCCGAACTCACCCTTTGCAGACAAGTTGATGGAACAGCGCTTGTTCCCGAAGCCACAGGAGCCATTCACCTTGGGCGAAAACCAAGTTCGCTATGGGGCGGACGGCAAGATCGTTGCCCAAGGCCCGGCAAAGCCTGCCGAAGCAGAGGACGACGCAAAGATCAAGCAGTTCAAGTACGCCCGTGCGAATGGATACAAAGGCTCGTTCGAGCAGTTTGTTGTGCTGGGCCCGGCGCTGATGGCTGCTGCGGCTGCACCGCTGCGTGACGCTCAGGTGAGCAACATCAATGCGGAAAACGCCTACAACCTGCCGCCGCCTGTTGCGCCGCGACCTCCTTCCGGTGGTGGCGCGTCCGTTACTGCCGGCGGAAAAACATACACCTTTCCGAATGCAGCGGCAGCGGCTGCGTTCAAGAAACAAGCGGGGCTTCAGTAATGGACCTTGACGCACTTGCAGCTCAGTTTGGCGGTTCCGCAGTTTCACCTGCGCAATCCTCGACCACTCAACATAGCGCCCCGCCGTGGGCGGTGAACATGAGCCGTCAGGATCAGGCAAAGATCCAGAAGGACATGTACGAGGAAGGTCGGAAGCGACTATCGGACCTCCAGTCGAGCATTGCCAACAGCGGCCAGACCATGGACGACTTGAACGAGTTTGGTCGGTTGAACCGAGAAAACTCGACTGGCTCCCTGTGGCAACAGATCACGCCTGACAAGCCGCTGTTTCGCACTGGCCCATCCATGGAGATGGCGGCTATTCAATCCCGCCTGGCCCCTGCGCAGCGTGAGGCTGGGTCTGGCGCCTCGTCTGATCGCGATGTGGCCATGTTCCTGCGCGGGCTTCCGAGCCTTGAGAACGAGGGGAACACGAACCGGGGTATCCGTGAGGACTTCGAGCGCAAGTACAACCTCGCGATCGAGAAGTCCAACGCGATGAAGGCGCATTTGAACCAGCATGGGAACTTGCTGGACTTCGATAGCCAATGGGCTCAGCGCAACGCGCGTCGAAGTGAGCCGTCGCCTACTGCTACTCCCGCTCCTGCTTCTGCCGCAACCATGCGCTGGAACCCGCAGACCAAGAAACTCGAACCGGTGGGGCGCTAATGGCTCAATACGTCGAAGTCAACGGGCACACGATCGAGTTCCCGGACGGCATGGCCGCGCCCGACATCGAGGCAGCGATCAAGGCCAACTACCTCAATATTCCCAAGGCGAAGCCCGCCGCAGTGCAGGCGGGCGGGGTGTTGAACGAGATCCCGCGCCAAGTCGGCCTGACTGCGCGCTATGGCATCGAAGGTCTGGCGAATGCCGCCCAAATCGTCACTGAGCCGATTCGCTACCTGCAAGACAAGGTGACGCCTGAGCGCGCGCCGTCGATGAGCGACCTTGTCACTGGCGAGCGCAAGCCCAAATCCCTGCCGCTCGGCATGATCGCCACGCAGTTCGCGGACCGCATTGGCTTGCCAAGCCCTCGCGATGCGAACGAGCGAACCATTGCTGAGGCTACGAAGTTTGTAGCCGGTGGCGCATTGCCGATTGGCGTTGCCAACCGTGGCGCGGATGTGGCGACTGGCGTGGCCCGGGAGGTGTTCACAAAGCTCGCGGCAAATCCGACATCGCAACTGACGGCGGCGGCTGGCGGCGGCCTTGCGAGCGGGGCTTCTCGCGAAGCTGGGGGCTCAGACACTCAGCAAGGCTTGGCTACGGTGCTGGGTACGTTTGCCGGCGGCATTGCTCCTGGCGCGATGAGCAGCCTTGCCACGCGCTTGAGCGCCCTGCGGGCCCCTCCGATGCAGCTCGAAGGCCGAGTTTCGACCATCCTGCGAGAAAGCGGCGTGGATTGGGGACAGATGCCTCAGAACGTGCGCAACCAGCTCCTGGCCGACGTTCGACGCGCCAGCACCACAGGTGAAAGCCTGAACGCCGATGCGCTTCGCCGCTTGGCCGATTTCCGTCTGACGGGCACCACGCCCACCCGGGGCGGTCTGACGCTCGATCCGGTGCAGATCACGCGAGAGCAGAACCTGGCAAAGCTCGGGGCCAACACGGCCGACGACGCTTTGCAGGGCCTCGCTCGCACTCAGAACCAGAACAACACGCGGCTGATCGACAACTTGAACGATCTGGGCGCATCCACCGGGAATGTGGATGCAGCCGGCGCGCGAGTGACCTCGGCAATCACCGGGCGGCAGGCTGGGCTGCGTGGTGCAGAACAAACCGCATGGGACGCCGCGAAAGGATCGCCAGGGTATCGACAACCGATTTCCTCGCACGTCATTAGCGACATCAACCAAGCGCTCGGCGACGAGGGTTTGATGCCGTTCATGAACCCGACGATCAGCAAGTACATGGAGGCGTTCCAGACCGGCCAGCCGTTCACGCCGCAGGCCTATCGGAATTTGCAATCCATGCTCTCGCGCGAGGTCGCCAAGGGCGGCAACGAGGGGGCGGCTGCGAACTTGGCGCGCCGTGTGCTGGAACGGTCGGACATTCAGCCGATCACCAACCCTGGCGGAATCGATTTCCGCAATCTCCCGTCAACGCCGCAAATGGCGGCGGCAATGCGTCAGGTGGATGCGGCCCCTGCATCTTCCATCGATGCGGTGAACCAGGCGCGAGCAGCGACGCGGGCGGCCTACGCCTATGAAGACTCGTCCCCGTTGGTGCGGTCTGTCCTGTCTGACGGCGCGTCAGCGGACCCGCAGCGGATCGCCAAACGATTCATTGTGAATGGCACCACGAACGAAGCCCGTGTTCTCGCTCAAGAGGTGGGGCCAACCGGCATCGGGACGATCAAGAATGCGCTTCTGGCACACCTGAAATCGAAGGCGGTAAGCGGCGCAGCCGACGAGGTGGGCAAATTCTCGCAGTCGGCTTTCAACAAGGCGATGCGCGAGATCGGCGACGACAAGTTGCGGGTCTTCTTCACGCCCGAAGAAATCGCCCAGCTCCATGCAAATGGGCGGGTCGCAAGCTACATGCAGGTTCAGCCGGTGGGGTCTGCGGTGAATAACAGCAACAGCGGTGCGCTGATGCTGGGCAAGGGCTATGACTTGCTGAATTCGGTGGTGGGCAGTTTGCCCGGTGGTCGTGCTTTCGTCATGGACCCGCTGCGGAACATCGACATCACGCTGTCTCAGCGCCAGGCGCAAAACCTTACGCCGTCGCTGCTGAACCCAAGCCCGCGCCAAGCCGCGCCGACTTTGCTTGGCCCCGCGGTCTCCATGGGTGGGCTACTTGCCGCGCCAAGACCAGTAGGCGAATAGAAGGCCCATCCCAATGATCCAGCCCAACATACCCGGGTCGATGTTTCCAAACATTTGAGCCTGCCTTTTCCCCTGTTCAAAGCCCGCCCCGTGCGGGCTTTTCCTTTTGGAGCATAGCAAATGCCCGTTCCCAGCTCAATCGGCGACCTGAGCACCACACCAGGTTCCAATTCCCCAGCCGGCTCAGAATCGCCGACCACGTTCGATGACTACATGCGGACGATCTTCGCGTTCATTGCCCAGTTGCGCGACGGAAAGGGCCAATCCAAGCCCGTTGATCTGGCCTCGGCGGCGACGACCGACATCGGGGCTCAGGCGTCCCAGATCCTGACGATCACCGGCACGACGGCGATCACGTCGTTCGGCACCAACTACAACGGGCCGCGATTTTTGGTGTTTTCAGGGGCCTTGACGCTCACCCACAACGCCACATCCCTGATTCTTCCCGGCGGGGCGAACATCACCACCGCTGCAGGAGATTGCGCCATTGCGATCCCGAACTCGGCTTCGCCCACCGGCTGGCGCGTTATGTCCTACGTCCTGGCCAGCCTGGTTCCGGGGGCTCTAGCGGGCATTCTTCCTGTCTCGCAAGGCGGGACCGGAGCCGACAATGCCGCCGCAGCTCGCGCGAACCTGGGGATTCCCACGCGCGAAGTTGGGGAGATCGCCGACTTCATGCGTGCGACCTTGCCCAGCGGCTGGATCAAGGCCAGCGGCTCCATCGGCAGCGCCTCGTCTGGGGCGACCACCCGAGCGAACGCAGACACGGAACCTCTGTTCACGCTGTGGTGGAACGACTTTTCCAACACGATCCTTCCGATCCAGAACAGCGCGGGTTCTCCCACGACTCGCGGCGCGTCGGCGGCGGCTGACTTCGCGGCGAACAAGCGCCTGCCAGTCTTCGACATCCGGGGCCTTGTCCGCCGTGCCTTGGACGATGGGCGTGGGGTTGACTCTGGCCGGGTGCTCGGTAGCGAGCAGATGGATGCACTCCAAGGTCACACGCACGACGTGTTTCTTCTTGCAGGCACCGGGTCGGCCAACGGGTTCGGTGGCACCACTGGCAACGCATCTGCGCAAACGGACGCGACAAACAACGGCTATGGCGCAACCACGATGCGCAGCAACACCGCCAACGGCACGCCTCGCGTGGCCTCGGAAACCCGCATGCGAAACATCGCCGTGTTGGTGGGCATCAAGCTATGAGCTTTGACCTTGCCCTTCTGGCCGCTGGGTGGCCGATTGCGCGCGACGTGCTCGCGTTCATCTGGGGCGTCCTGCCCATACCAGTTACGGACGCGCTGCTGTGGCAGTTCGTGTATCTGCCCCTGCTGCTCGCGGTCGCCTATCCCGTCGTCATCCAGTACGAGCGCGGCGGCTGGTGGAAGTTGCTCATGCCGTTCACGCTGCTGGCCGCGCTGGTGGACGTGTGGCTGAACTTCACCACCTTCTCGATCTACATGGCGAGCACGCCAGGAAAGAAGGAAATCACCTTTTCGCAGCACCTCGAACGCCTGGTGTTCGACACCGGCTGGCGCGGTGTCGTTGCTCGCGTGATTGCCCGGTACACGAACAAGTTTGACCCCACCCCTCCACACATCGCACTGCCCTGACCATGCCGCCTAACCAGATCACGAAGGAGGCCGTCGAGGCCGTGCTTATCCCCGCTGGAAACAAAGTCACATGGCTTGGCAGCGGCGGGGCCGCAGTCATGAGTTTCCTGCACAGCAACCTGGGTGTGCTCAGCGGCATTCTGATCGCCGTCCTGGGCTACCTCACAAGCCTCTATTTCCAGCGCCGCCGAGACAAGCGCGAAGAGCGTCAGCTTGCCATGGAAGAGCGAGAGCACCAGCGGCGCATGGAGCGCATGCGGTCCCGCCCGGTCCCGCTCGAAGGAGAGCCCCTGTGAAGTTTCCATACCGCATCCGTCCCAACCCGGCGGGCAAGAAATCACTGACGCACACGACCAATCAGGTGCTGGCGGTGGTGGTCTTTGCAGTCGGCTATTGGCTCCAACTGGACGACCCCGAAAAGGTGCAGATCCTGGCGAGCCTAGGCCTGTCGGCTGAGCACTTGGCGCTGTACACGCTGATCGGCACGGTGGCAGCTTTCGCACTCGCGAAGAACACCAGCATTCAGCGCGTGGACAACAGCCCGCCTGAGCAGTTGCAGGGAGACCCGGACCACGGCGAGGCCGACCAGTGACCCGAGAAGACCAGATCCGGGAAGTCGAGATCGGCTTTCTGGAGCTGTTCCAACTTGCTGAAAACTCGTGGTCGAACATCGCCATCGCTGCAAAAGCGCGCCTCGTACATGAGTCGGTGATGAAGCTGTACCGCCCGGTTCTCTCTGGTCGCAAGCGCCGTCCGATCAAGGTCGGTTTTCCTCTTGCGCCACCACCTCCACCGCCCGAGCCATTCGAGCCCGTCCAAGTGGACGAAAACACCCGCTGGGGATGAGCATGATCGAACGACTGATAGCCGCCGGTGTGAACCCAACCCAGGCCAAAGCCTTCGCCGAGCCCCTGAAGGCCGCTATGGCGCTTTACGACATTTCCACCGACGAGCGTCGCGCTGCGTTCCTGGCGCACTGCATGATCGAATCGCAGGGCTTCACGAAGATGGAAGAGAACATGTACTACACGGACCCGGCCCGTGTCGCGCGCATCTTCAAGACCGGGTTCGATCTCGATCGCGACGGCATCGTAGACCCGGAGGAAATCGAGTTCGCCAAGGCCTATGTGCGCAACCCGAAGGCCTTGGCCAATCGCGCCTATGCCAACCGCAACGGAAACGGGAACGAGGCCAGCGGCGACGGCTGGAACTACCGGGGGCGCGGGTTCGGGATCACCGGCCGCGCGAACTACGCAGCAGCCTCGCTAGGCGTAGGCCTAGGGTCGGTGTACGTGCAAAAGCCCGAGTTGATCGCCCAGCCCACGGACGCATGCCTCAGCTTCGCCTGGTACTGGCTCAGCCGGGGATGCAATCAGGCGATCGACGCTGGCAACTTCGACATGACGACCCGCCTTGTGAATGGCCCCGGCATGCTGCACAAGCACGAGCGCGCCGCCGCCTTTCACCACAACCTGACAGCATTCGCATGAACCCCTACGCGCTGATCGCTGCCGGCGCCCTGGCGGTTGGCGCATTCGCCGGCACGTTCTTCTACGGCGTGCACATCGGGAAGCAGGGAGCGGAAGCGCAGGAGGCCCGCGACGAGCGAATCGCAGGGATCGCCTATGACGCCGGCCAGAAGGGCGCGGCTGCGGAAATCGCCAAGATCAAACCCAAGAACGTGACGATTCGCCAGGAGCTGGAACGTGAAATTCAAACGAACACTGTGTACAGCGATTGCCGG
>Ga0065704_10070299_pt1 | contig 37494 bp, 39 predicted proteins | sample SwiRhicommuniRL2_FD_59091 | JGI IMG/M metagenome (GOLD analysis project Ga0065704, IMG submission 59091) | Switchgrass rhizosphere bacterial communities from Rose Lake, Michigan, USA - RL2 v2 (version 2) | ecosystem: Host-associated > Plants > Roots > Rhizosphere > Soil | place: East Lansing, MI | reverse complement strand
AAGCCAGGATTAAGGCAGAGAGGCAGACCCAAGAACTCAGGACATCTTAAGCCTCCTGAAGAGAAGAGTACTGTACCTGTGAAGGTTTCACCTTACTTATGGGACTTTGTTCAGTCGCAGCGTACATTCAATGAATCTATTTCTGATACAATACTTAGACTGATTAGGTCAGCTAATCATCAGAGGAACGATATACAAAAAAAATATGATGCCCTGGTCGAAAGGCACAGTACCTTATCATTTGAAGTTAATAACTTCTCGCAATGACCGAATGTAATCATTCCTTTCATAAGATGGAATACTGTAGAAGTGGTGAAACAATAGCAACGGGTATGAGATGCATCTATTGTGGTAAGGCTATCAAACTACGACTATGACAGACACAGGTGAACCGTTTGAAGATAGGCCTATCTTCCAGAAGGCCTCAACTCTAATCCCAATGGACCAGGTTAAGGAACATTACAACAACCTGGTATGTGGAAATGCAAAGTGGAAAGGTTGCAAGATTCAAAAGGACTGGCCTAACCTGTATTTCTGTAGAGTGTGTATGCTCCTTCAAGCAGTAGGCACAGCCTTCTTCAGCGATGAGAAACAACTAACAGAACATATGCTCTATAACATGACAGAGTGGCAACATAAAGAGTATAATGACAGATTGAAGTATATGACAAAATGGTTAGACAACTACCCAAGGGGGGCAACCGCGTGATTTCAATCAGAAGAGAGCGTGAAGACAAGGGCCCTTATGTTTGCGTGAATTGCTGTGGTGTCGAGGACGTATCAAACATTCACAACAAAGACCAACTCTGGAAACACCTAGAAGACTTTCATGGCTGGCCTTCCAAGAACGATGAACTGTTATCGGTGATAGAGTAAAGATAACAAAATAAGTAAAGAAATACATAACTACTACTTGGGGTATACCCCAGTAATGTCGACAGAATACGATAAGTTACAGGACGCTAGACTCAAGAAATTAGAAGATAAAGTCTTTTCAACTGACCCCCCACCAATACCGCCAACATGCGGTCCCGACCCCGACCCTACTGATGAACATATTGCTCATGGTGGATGGGGAGGAGATTTAGGAAGCCCTGAAACATGGGACGCAGTACCAATGAAGGACGACCCCAAACTCTTCAAAGTAGTAGATAAAGCAGGCACGAATATTGCACACAACTTCGCAAGTGAAGCAGAGGCAGAGAAATACATCAAGTATCATCAATGCATAAAGGAAGGAGGAGATACTGACCCAGACCCAGACCCATGCCCAGCAGGACAACATAAAGATGCAACAGGTAAATGTGTTCCAGATGTAATTCCACCACCAGGACCAGGTCCAGCAGGTGCAACACCATATCCTATCAAAGGTACACCAATGAAATCAGAACAAAAGGGCCCCCTCACTCGTCACTACGCCTCAGGCAAACCCGATGATAACACAATAGAAATGAATACAAAATCTATAAAGTTCGAAAACTACCAGGCTGTTGTAGATATCACAAATGATTGTGTATGGGAACATGACGACAACTTTAGCATAAAGTTAGGAGGCAGGCACATGAATGGTGGCTGGTTCGATAACTCTCTGAGTGTATTCACAGGTAAGACAGGGCTCGGTACAGAAAAGAAACATCCATCGACTCAACTATTCATAGTAAAGGGACCAGCAGTAGGAGACACAAGAGGTAAAAGATTCCAGTATGCATGTACTTACTTCACAGCCACAAACAAACTAGAACTCTGGACCAATATGGGTGACGGATGGAAGAAAAATGTAGAAGGTGTTGATGTAGGTGGATTTAATCCAAAGACTCCAGAGGATGAGTTCCAACTTAGAATAGATGGATTCAAGGACATAAAGAAACCTCCAACTATCCATTCAGCAATAGTGACTGAAATATGAAAGACGACGGTTACTGTGGCCTATCCTGTACTGAACTCTTAGAGAAACAACAAGAAATCTTAGACCTGTGTATAGAGCATGCAAAGTACGACCCAGAGTTTGCACCAAAGATGGTTCAGAGACTAATAGACAAATGTAACGAAACAAAGACTGAGTTAATGTCTGAAATAATACAGGCTAGATACAGAAGCAGCAGCAGTACCGTTCACTAGTTGGTATAAATAGTGTTTCAGACATCAATCATAAGGAACCAATAAAATGATATCTTTAAGGATTCCCGCACTTATCCTGGCATCCATTATGTTAGGAGGAGTGGTAGGAATATCCGCAACAAACACAAATGCACAGCCTTTTGATATAACAAGCGAACAGGGAGACCAACAAGCACTAATCACAGTGAAACTGGCTACAAACAATACGGTAGTAATTCCACCAAATGGAACTATAATCGAAGTGCCCGGCAATGTCACTGTAATAGATAACAGTACGGTAGTCGTAGCACCAGACAATAGTACAGTAACACCATTGCCAGGTAATGTTACAGTTATCACCCCTCCTGAACCCCAACCATGTGCATGTCCTCCAATCGAAGAGCAACCAACACCAGGCATACCACCAGTAATAGTTACACCTGCACCGGGTCAGAATGTAACCACTGAGTTACCAGTGATAGTCGTAGAGAATGTAACTGAACCAATACCATTCCCTGAACCTGTACAGAATGAAACAGCAAGCAACAACACAGAACCAACTGCACCTATTGCACCTGGAGATAATGTAACAGGTATTGACCCAGGTAGTAATGATACAGGATTAGCACCAGCATCATTAATACAGCAACTCGCTTGGTGGCAATCTAGCACCTAGTTAGTACAAAATCCCCTCTTTTTTTATTAGTTATCATGTAGTATCAGCAAGCGACTTTTCTTAGTTCACATTTTGACACAAGCAATACCGGTAAGTTCTTCGAACCCTACTGAAGAGAATAAGAATAAGGTCGCACGTATCAATCAGTTACATTCAGAACAAGAAGCTGCATATCATGATGCAGTAGCAGCAGCAACAACAAGCAATGAGAAGAATGTAATCATTAAACATGCAATCCAAAAGGCTGCCATAGCCCTAGAAGAAATCTTCCAACTTCACAATCAGAAATGGATGACTCAAGAAATAGGTAGTATAGTCATAAAAGACTTGAAAACTAGGGGCTTTCCCGAAAGTAAATATAAATACGTGTATGAAGCATTACACATATACGACGACAGGTTTGTAAAGCCTGTAGAACATTCTTCTATACAATCAGTAAGTCCCCTTACTAAATCACAAGAACTTTTTTACAGAACAAATGCACAGAGATACTACGAAGCAATAGATACTATCAAAGGACTCAAGTACGATTATGATAACTTAACACGAAGAGATATTCAAACAATCGTACCAAATATACTAGACATATACGACGAGAACGAAAAGATATGCAAATCAAAGGCAATCCTAGTAGAGAAAAATAGACAGGATGGATTTGACGGAGGACCGGAGAAATACCAAGATGCAATCAGGATTAACAAAGGTACACCTAGAGTGCCTGAGAACATGGCCGAAGAGATAGGTATCTGGATTAACAGTTTCTTACCTGCTCTCTTGAAGAAGTTTACTGAGTATCCAATAGAGGATGCCAAGTTAGAAAAGAGAATGGCACAAGGGTGGGCAGCCCTTAGATTGGCTCACAGTCCAACAATCGACGACAAGTATAGAAAATCATACTACGATTGGATAACAATAGTACAATTCGCAGACTCATCATTTAAGCACCATGCGGCAAGCAAGTTCAAGACACAAGACTTCTCAGGTCATTGGCGTAAACTAACAAGAGAACAGATAGGTGCCAGACAGAAGAGTATGAAGGATTGGTGTAAATGGTTCTTTGAAACAATACCTGGATTCATGGAAGAGATTGCCTGGACAAGAAACTATCGTGACCCCCTGCTAGCAGACTTTTCAACCAAGTTAAGCCCAAAGTTATCAGATAGAAGTATTAGGTAGTTATCAATCAAATGGTAGAACCATTATCAAAAGACGAACAGGAAGAGATGAAGGCGTTACAGGATGAAAGGAAGGCAACAGGCGGTCATATGAGTGATTCCGCAAGGACAAGACTCTCACAACTTCAGAATAGAGAAGCCGAACTCAAACAAGAAAAGAAAGATGGAGACAAGGACGATAACAAACCTGAACCTAAGACAGGCAACTTCGGCGGCGTAGGCGGCGGCAAGAAGTAGCCTATCATTTTTTTACTTTGTTCTGATTTGATTTCTTATGGAAAGTAAACAAGCTATCAAAGAACACCCTCTAATCAAGGTAAAGATTGCAGACCTAGTCTTTGACCCTTCTAACCCAAATGTAATGACAGAGAAACAGATGCATGGATTACGTGCGTCGATGCAGAAATATGGCTACCTAACCCCTGTTGTAATAGACGAAAATAACAAGATTGCTGATGGAGAACATCGTGCAATCATATACAGAGAGATGGGCTATTCCGAAATCCCTGCCATCCGTATGAAGTTAGAAACGGAAGCAGATAGACGGACCCTAAGGCAGGTACTAAACAAACTACACGGTACACATGATAAGGAGAAGGACAGTGACGAACTTTTACACATATACGAATCACAAAAGTTAGATGAGTTAGCCTTTCTTATTGCACAACCCAAGGACCAACTGTTAACACTACTACAGAGATACCATCCTGAATACGACTTCATGCAACCTGAAGATAGCATATTTAATGAAGAAGACCTAACAAGTGAATCAGAACCGGCTAGAACACAGTTAGGCGATGTCTACCTGCTAGGAAATAGACACCGCCTAATCTGTGCAGATTCTACAGATGTAAAATCCATTGTTGGTAAGTTACTACGACCAAACAATCAGTCTAAAGTACAACCTGATATGGTATTCACTGACCCACCATACAACATCAACTTTTCATATAACGAACATCAAGACGACATGCCAACAGTAGAGTACATTGACTTCTGTAAGAACTGGTTTAAGGTACTGAAGGCATCAGGCTGCCCACGTATAGTCATAACACCAGGCCCCAGAAACATAACATTATGGAACGAAATCACAGAAGGCGAAAGGCCCACAGATATTGGCACATGGTATAAATCAAACTCACAATCACAGGGCTTAGTATTCCAAATAACAAGATGTGAACCCATACTATTCTATGGTACGTATGACAATCATAACAAACGCTCAACAGATTATTTCGACTATCCAGGTATAATATCAAGCAATCTCAGAAATGCACAACATGACTCAATAGCCCGAACAAAGACAAAGAAGGGCAAACAAAAGAAAGTATTCGCCCCTGCCAAACCACTCAAACTAGTAAGCGAACTCATACGAGACTTTACCGAACCCAATAACAGTGTACTAGACATATTCACAGGTAGTGGTACAACACTGATTGCATGCGAACAAGCAAGCAGAACCTTCTATGGCTGTGAACTAGACCCAAGATATTGCGACCTTATATGTAAGCGATATGAGAAATATACAGGTAAGGAGGTTGTAAAGTTATAACAATGCCAACAGGAAGAAGATACAACTATTTTCAACAACAACAAATCAAACAGTTAATCCTAGAATGTATGATACAGAGATTCAATAGGGAAGAATCTCAAGCCTATGTTTCAGGCAGGTATGGAGAACCTGTATCAGATACCTACATTGATGGCACTAAAGCAAACATACGAAGGTACTCAGACAAACGCCTCAAAACGTTACAAATGTCTAGAAGTGAATTCATAAACCAAGCATGCTTCAAACGCTCTGATGAAATAGAACATTACATGAGGGAAGCCTGGCGTCTATATCACACCAATGGGTCAGACCCTCATTTACAGAAAGATTTGTTACATGAGTTACATACCTACACCATAACCCTTGCCAATCTGTACGAACTTGTACCGCATATCACCGGCTTTGGTGCAGCAGGCCAGGAGGTTCAAGACTTTGCCACCAAGAATCCTGCCATTTACACGCAATCAAGTCAGAAGGCTAGAGAACAGGCCAAGTTCTGAGCAAGTCTACGAGAATCTTAGACTTGTCAGGGGTAAACCATTTTGGATAGAGGACCCTATAGCTCACGAACAACAATACTACTTTACAGGATATCAGTGCTGCTTTAATCACATCATAGGTCTGCCAGAGAAAGACGGAGACTATAAACCCATATTCGATTATGAGATGGAGATATTCAAATACTTAGAACATTACAAACATATCTGGCTCAAGAAGGCTCGTGGCCTAGGTGTAACGGAACTTCTACTTCGATACCTGGGATGGTTATCTCTATACTCAGATACCTACCATCGTAAAAGATTCGCAATCGTGACCGGTCCCAAAGTAAAGATTGCTTGGGATTTGATACGGAGGATGAAGTACTTGTATCAAGATTATATTCTCGAAGAGTCCCGTTTAGATAATCTGCTCTTAAATAATGTGACGATTGAAGCATTCCCATCTAATACTGTATCTATGAGAGGCTATGAAGACTTTAAGTTTATACTATTAGACGAGGCAGACTTCTTTGACAAGAGCGAACAAGAAGATGTTATGGCAGTAGCCCGAGGCTATATTGCAAAGACAGACCCATGGATTGTAATGGTCTCAACGCCAAACGAACCCAATAGTTTATTCCATAGAATAGAACAGATGAAGAGCGATGAAGAGGCCGGATTCAAAAGGCTTTTCTACCTTTACGAACGAGGATTGGGCAAGATATATGAGCCGCATTTCATTGAAGCAGAGAAAGAACAAAACTATTTCAAAAGGGAGTACGAAGGTCAATACGCATATGGAGTTGGCACGCTATTCAATGAACCTCAAATATTGGAGTGTGAACGACTTGGCAGAGAGATTGATTCACGAATCAGAGATATGCGTCCAAGTATCAGAGACGCCACAAGGAAATCACTTGGCATTGATATCGGGTGGGGCAGTTCCAGAACTGCACTTGTCCTTACCGAGTTTATTGACGGAAAAATCAGAGCAATCTACTGTCAACAGTTTAGTAGACCAGATTACGACGCAATGGTCAAACAAGTCTATTCCCTCATTAAACAGTACAACCTCGATAATGGCACTAACAAAGTGTTTGTCGATGGCTCTGCACCAAGTTTTATTGCATCAATCAAAACCATCGTTGGAGAAGAACCAGACTACACAAGACTGGTACAGTTGGCAAGAGAATCCGAGTCAGACCCAGTCTACTTCATGAACATAGTGCCTGTTAACTTTAGCCAGCGTAACCAGCCTATGCTAGACCACGCTAAAGAGATAGTAGATAGGCACATGCTAGCAATCAATCCAGATTCTTCACAAGGCCATCAAGATTTATTGACAGACCTGAGAATTGCCAAGAACAAACCTGACTCACTCAAGTTAGACAAGTCAACAGAGAACAGAATGGATTTATTTGACGCCCTTAGACTGTCCCTGGAATATTATAAGTAATGTCTTTGCCTCCCTCCTCATCACTCAAGATAGGCATAGGCCTATCCTTCTATAATGACTTTGACTCTCTACAGCGGATGCTACATTCACTACAATCATACCCTATTGACCGTATTATTGCAATGGATGGTAGATACAAAGGACATACAGGCAAGGAGCCATTATCAGATAAGAAGACAAGAGACCTGTTCAAGACAATACAAACTCCTGTTACACTCGTCGATGCTCCTGACTTTAGTCAAATCACAAAGCGAAGTCTATACTTTAACCAGGCTAAACTATTTGACCTGGATATTATCATAGTCATGGACTCAGACGAGTATATCATCCACGATAAGACTAACTGGCCCATGTTCATGGAGGAACTAGAACAGCATATCGTTATGAATAAAGATACATACATCCAGGCTTATACTATCCCTCTGCTCATCAATCAGAAAGGACAACGCTATCCTCCTAATCATCTTATCAACAGTGCTAGAGTATTTCATAGACCTTGGGAATTGCAGTATGTTGATAATCATTTCACTGTTCGTAATAAGAAGACTGGAGTTAACATGGGATATCAAACAGTAACTACAAAACTAGAGCACCTAACTATAGGTACAGACCATAAGCTAAGGGCTCCAGAGTATATGAAACAGCGTGAGATGTATGAGTGGTATCAATATACTGATGAAGAATCAGAAGCAAACAAGAAGAAGAGGGTAGATGCATTTATACGGATTAGAGATGCTGTACCACAACATTAAAGATGAAGTACATACGCAATGACGCCCCTCCCGAACTCAGACTTAGATTCCACATCCGTGACAAGTTCGGGCAAGACATCACTCATTCGTTGGACTATGACCCATCGACAGGCGTCGGACATTGCTATGTTCCTCATTCTGACGCCATCATTGAATATTTCAAGCCTGGCGGTTATGTTGAGATTGACGGCCATGTCAACCCGTCAGAAGAAGCACTTGCTGCAGTCTATCAGTCAGTCCAGTCAGGTTTAGATAGTAACATTATGCACGCTACAATAAAGAAGGTAGAACAGGATGTCAGATTTGCCAAAGGAACAGAGGAAAACAGTTCAGCCACAGAATAAGGTTAACGAACTTCTAGACCTTACAGGTACTTCACAGCCCCGTTATATGTGTGAGAATTGCGAAGTAGAGTTATTCCTATTCCCACAAGCCCAGTTATACTTTCCTATGGAGAGAGGACCACACTACATATGCCCAGAGTGTCATGTTGTTACAGATACTTCACTGACTAAGCCACCAGGCATAGATGATATCAAGCCTATTGATATGGCACCGCCGACAATAACCTTCGTGCCAGAAGATAGGGGCGATGGTATACTCATAGAACAACCATATGACCCTGAACCTGATGAGGATAAGTGGCTAAAGAACATAGGTGCTACCCTTATTGATAAGCGAATAGATGTAAGAAGCGATTTTTAGTGATGCTTCTTTTTATGATTTTTATATAGACCAAAGATATCGTTAATGCCTTCCACCTCCACTACTACTACTAAACAGACTAAGGAACCTATTGCTAATACTGTCAATACGGAAAGGCCGAAGCCTAGATATACATCATACATAACAAGGAACGCTGCACTTATTGCAGCAAGAACTACCAACGGCCAACTACAGACAGAAGGTGATGGCTCATCAAAGGACCTGAAGAGGCCTGATAACAAAGACCTTATCAGAATATTAGGCCCTGATTATTCAGACCAATTCAAATCCCCTTATGACACGGTAGACCTTATACGGTATCATGAAGTATTAAGGGACGATGGTATAGCATCAGCAGCCCTTGACTTCCTTATTCAGTTCATGTTAGGCGACCATTTTAAGACCATTATAGATGTTAATGCAGAGTTTGATACTGAGGAGGAAGCAGCACAAGCACTCAAGTTCTTTACAAACAACCCACAAATCAGGCAATATAAGCGTAAACTAGACCAGATAAACAGAGAAGTAAAGTTCCAGATTCACATGTTCTCCCTATTACTACAGTGTTTTGCATTTGGCAGGGCATGTGGTATGATAGAGAAGTCTGACATTGATGGAATGCCTATTGCTATCAAAATACTACCATCAATGCACCTAGGTCAGGTCTATGTTCATCGCAAGACATGGGAGATTATAGCAGTAGAGCACCTTGATTTCAAATTCCCTGCTTCAATCATAAAGGCAGAAGACATGATGTACTTTTGCAATCGTAATCATAACATCTCACCTGGTACATTTCAGTATGGCTACTCATTACTAGAAAGAGTTGTTGACTTATCAGAACTCAACCGAATAACTAATCAACGAAACCTAAAGGAGATTAACTTTAGGCTATGGGCCGCCTTTTTGTTAATAAAGTTACCCGGTTCTTTTAATAAAGAAATAATGACCAAACTGGCTACTGATATCGCTAAGGGAGCAGGTAATAGTATAGTCACTAATCAGGCTGCAACAGTAGAAGTACACCAGTTAGGCCATGATATGGATAAGCTGCTTGACCAACGAGACAAAAACTATCGTGAGATTATTAGACAACTCCAAGTGCCCATAATATTATTTGACCCAGACATCTTAAACCGAGCAACAAGTCAAGAACTTATGGAAGCATGGACTGTTTCAGTACTAAAGATTTACAGGTCATGGTTCAAAGACATTGTACAAGACCAGTGGATTAATCCGATTTTGAAGAACCTAATCGAAACCGAGAGAGAGGCTGGCCGTTTGTCACAACCAGAACAACAAGAATCACTATCAGAGCAGCAAATCCGATTACAAGGAGAAAGAGAAAGAAAACAAGCAGAACTAGCAAAGAAGGGAGAACTTCAAAGATTGAATCAAACGTCGCAGGGACAGACAAATGATAATAGTGACGGTAACATAGAGTTCTCTAACATCAAAAGGGAAGTAGTTCCAATCGATGCTATAGACCCAGCAACAGGTGAAGTATTGGTCTATAGACTACCCTGGAAGATAAAGATAGAACTCGAACCACTCAACTACGACACATTCAAAGAGAGGGCAGAGACAGCCATCTTGTTAAAGAACAATGGGCTAATGACAACAGGTGCGGCACTAAAGTCTATCGGTGTAACAGACGAGAATGAACTGGCACAGCTTCTAGAGATGGAAGAAGAACGTAGAACTCAGAGAGACCAGATTGTAGGGGCAGGCGTAGCAGAGCAACAACAAAAGGAGATGGGTATTGGTCAACCCTCCCGTTCAAGGAGTGTAGAGAAACAACGAGATAAATTACAAGAGGGCTTGAGAAACAGTGTAACTGGTAACAATGTCCCAGTTAATCAAGGCCTTAAACCTAAAAGGGCATCTCAACAATGAGCTTTACACCATTCAAGGAAGTAACAGTTGCTAACCCTGGTTCTGCTACTCGCTATGGTAGTGATGACCTGCTGGATATCATGAAGATATTCAACGCTAAGGTTGTTTCAAACAAAAGACCAGAGATTATAAACCCTTGGCGTTGGTCAACCTGGCAGGAGATTAAACAGGTAACAGAGGCGTCAGTGACAACACCGTCTGATGCTACGGTATGTCACCTATTCCTATCTGCTACTGACAACAAGTTAAAACTAAAGAAGACGGGAGGTACTATAATAAACTTAGAGGATGTTGGCTCAGGTACATGGTCGCCAACTGGTACTGAGACTATTACCAACAAGACAATAGGTATTGATACTAACACTATCAAGCATTCTACAACAAATGCACAAGGTGATATCATGTTCTATGATACTACCGCTGCCAAGTACATCCGGTTAGCAAAAGGTACAGCCAGTCAATCACTCACTGTTAATGCAGCAGGTACAACCTTAGAATGGGCAACTGTAACTGGAGGAGGAGGCGGCGGAGAAACCAACACTGCTAGCAATGTTGGTAGTGCGGGTATTGGCTTCTTCTATCAGAAGTTAGGAGTAGACCTTCAGTTCAAGCAGATATTCTCACCTGATGCATCTATCAACATCTCAGATGATACAGGCAATCAGAAGGTAGACTTAACATTACCAGCCGGTATAGTTAGAGCAGCACAAGCAAACACCTTCGGTGATTTCCAACAAACATTTCGCTCTAGTAGATTAGCAATCACAAATCCCGCTAACACATTCGCTTATTTCATGGTAGGTGCAGCAATAGCAGCATCTCGTAACGTATTCTTCCCACTTCTAACAGCAAATGACACCCTAGTAACTGAAGCGTTTGGAGCGACATTAACCAACAAGACTCTAGGCAGTGGAACAATAGCCAATACTGATACAATCACACTCAAACACTCTACAACAAACACCCTAGGCGAAATTATGGTAAATACAGGAACAAAGTTTGATAGAAGAGCAAAAGGAGCAGCAGATACATTCCTAAAGGTTAACTCGACTGGTACGGATTTGGAATGGGGTACTCCCGCAGCAGCAGGAGGTATTAAACTACCTGATGGTACAACAGCCCCAAGTACTGGTAGGTGGGGTGCTTTCTTTGGAGGTGCAGGCAACGGAATGGGTATGATGGGCCTTGCTTCTAGTTATTCTAGACTACACGGCATAACAAACTCTGCAAGTGAATCAATGACCCAGATATTCACCTCTGCTTCAACTAATGCAATAGCAGAGTTCAAGACAGGTTGTGGCTTTAGACGTGATTCAACATGTGTATTCAAGTTCAAGTGGGCCCTTACATCAGCAGCAGGTGGTAAGGTCAAGATAGGTCTATCATCTGCTACTGCACTACCAGCAGGCGGTTCAGGGTCTCAAACAACCCGGTACAATGTAACTCAGAACTCTGCAAGCCACTCAGAGTTTGACAGCGGTGTAACAAGACAGGTAGTTAGATTCGACGCTGGAGCATCAGGTCTAGGCGAAGCAGTAACAGAGGTCATAGTCAGATTTAGAAAGTACGGAACCCCATCAGGTAATGTTACAGTTAACATTAGAAAAGGTTCAGACGATACAGTCGCATCAACGATAGGGACCTTCACTCCTAACTCATTTGGTTCAGGTGAGCAGACTGCAACCGTTAGCAATCTATCAAACAGCTACTCAATGGTGTCAGGTGATAGAATGAGTATTGAGTTCCCATCTAATGCAACTGATGGAGTCGAGTTGGATGAGGATACAGGTGCAAGTCCCTCTGGTTATACCTCTCAATATTATACCGGTTCATATGGTAGTGCAGGTATCACTATTGCATGTCAGATAAAGTGTAGTGCAGGTGGCGGTACATCTGGTAACACTCCACTCAATAATGCTTCAGGTATTATGCTACATGGAACAATAGGCACTCACACAAACTACAGAGTGGCACGTAATGCTGGCAGTGCATCACAAACAGAAGAAGACTCAACAAAAGCCCTTGCTAATACAACGTTACATACAGGTGAGATTAACATTAACTCAACAAACTGCGTTGTTACGATAGACGGAACCTCTTTCACTTATACAACCACAGTTCCAGCAACTACAACAGCAATGGCGTTTTTCATGCATATAGAATCAGAGTCAGCAGCAGAAAGGGGCTTAGGTATTGCCTATGCTCAGGTAGTGGTGACCACATAGTAAAATGTCTTTTACAGATTTTAAGGAGGTAACTGCAAACAATCCCGGAACAACCGTTAGGTATGGAGGTAATGACCTAAAGGAGTTCATGCAGATTCTCAATGGTAAGGTAGTAGCAACCAGAAGACCCAAGATACTGAACGAATGGATATGGCTTGACCACTTCGATATGAAGCCACCTGCTACGGCACCAGGTAATCCTACAGACACAAACTCGTCTAGATTCTATATCGACCCTACAGATTTTAAACTAAAGATAAAGAAGACAGGAGGTACAATCATTGATGTTGAGAATGTAAGTATCCCTGATTCTGCACTTAGCCAGATAACAAACAAAGCAAAGCTACCTAGTTCAGTAGTCTACAATGACCAGAACAACAACCTAGGTGACTTTTATCTTGATTTTGGTGATATTACTGCACCTGCTAATCCATCAGCAGGAGTTAGAAGACTATTCGTAGACCAGGCAACAGGTGAGCTATCGGTAAAGACCTCAGCAGGTACTTCTATCTCTTTAGAAACGCAAACAGGTGGTGGAGGTGGAGGTGATGTCTTTCTCAATCAAGCCAATACCTTTGGTGACTTTAACAGTACATTCCGTTCATCAAGATTACTCATTAGAAACCCTGCCAATACTTTCTCATATACCCTAGTAGGTAGTGCTATAGCAGCAGGACGTAACATCACACTTCCTCTATTAACTGGTAATGATACTCTAGTTACTGAGGCATTCGCTCAGACACTTACAAACAAGACAATCGCGGCAGGCTCTAACACAATCTCTGGTATAACAGACGCAACCATTGCAACCCATACTACAACTAAGATTACAACAGCCAGTAAGTCACTATTAAACACCGCTATAGTCTATAATGACCAGACTAACACATTTGGTGCATTTGACCAGATATTCAAATCTAGTAGACTTCTAGTTAGAAACCCAGCAGACACCTTCTCTTACACGATAGCAGGTGGTGCAATAGCAGCGGCAAGAACTCTTACACTACCACTTCTAACGGGTAATGATATAGCAGTAACAGAGGCATTCACACAAACTGTGACAAACAAGACAATCAACACTACAGATAACACCCTAACTGCCACAACTCAGGCAACAGGTGATATTCTCAAGAATAATGGTACAAAGTTTGTTAGGATGGCTAGAGGTACTGCACTACAAGTACTCCGAACAAACTCAGGAGCCACTGACTTAGAGTTTGCATCTTTAGATAGTGAAAGAATAGGTAAATCAACAGCATCAGGTAATGGTACGACTACGGTATTCAATATTGCTCATGGTGTAGGCTCTAATCCTACCTATGCTATCGTCAGTGTAGCCGCATCAGGTTCAGCTAATCCTGGTTATTCATACACTACAGATGCAACAAACATTGTAGTTACTTTCTCTCCTGCCCCTACTACTGGCACTAATAACGTAGTCATATACTGGATAGCAGTAGCTTGACTCGGATGTACCTACATGCTGCAACTAGCACAGTACCAGGCACCCTTCCAAACTCTGAGCAATCAACCAAAGCCATCAACTTCAACTACGATTTACAATCTGTTAATCGTTCGATGAATATTACTATAGGCACATCACAGGCCACCCTGAGTTTTACAAGCACGGCAGTAAGAAGCGATGAGTTTGGATATGTAACAAAGTTTGTTTCAGACCAGTTAGATATGACCTCTATCACTGCACAGACATGGACATGGAACTTTGCGGCTAAGCAAAGCAATTCTGCAGCAATCAATGCTTATCCCACCTCTTCAGCAAATGATAGAGTACCTATTGCTGTTTATGTTTGGCGTCCTGGTACAGGTGCAAAGGTAGGAGATATCTTTGATTCTAACACGACAGCAGCCACATACTATGATACAGGATTTGAAAACAATCTTAACGAAGTAAATCAGCATGGAACATTCTCAGGTGCAGCAGTAACATGCCAGGTTAATGATGTGATAATAGTAGAGGCCTGGGTAAGACTTGACCAGGTTTCAACATCCTCCTCAGTACTATCTTTCTATTATGATGGTACGACAGTAAATACTAGTGCTTCAGGAACAACAGTATCTAATCATGCTTCATTTCTTGAAACACCTCAGACATTAACATTTGTTGCAGGAGGAGCACCTATTGATATGACCCAGTCAGCAGCAAAAACATACAGCAACAAGTTTATCACAAAGGTTTAGGGTAGTTCCACGTTGAGCGACGAATACAAGAAAGAACATAAAGAAATGGATGGAATAGGTATGACTATAGCAGAATATGAAGAGGCAATAAGCAAGTTAACAGAAGATAACAAAGGGCTAAAGAAGAAAGTAAATGAGCTCACTGCTCTCCTATATAGGCTAACAGACCAGTTTGAGAATGATTTCTTTACATACTCATCAGCCTTTATGAATAATCAGAACATATCTAGAAATATCAAGCAGCGACTTGCTATGACACCCGAAGTTTGGGACATAGTAAACAAGAGCAAGCAAACACCAGAAGATTCTGTAAATAGTTAATGAGCTTCAGCGATTTCAAAGAAGTATCAATCAACGACCCTGGAACATCTGCCTTCTACGGTGCAGATGACCTCTTGGAGGTAATGAAGATACTAAACGCTAAGATAGTATCAAACAGACAGGTAAAGATAAAGAATCCTTGGGTATTTCAGGATTCATTTGATATTCTAGCAGCACAAACAACACCTGGCAACCCTGCCGCAAATACAAAGAGAATCTACGTTGAACCATCAAACAACCATCTAATGGTCAAGTCATCGGCAGGTGGTATCATAGATATTGATGTACTAGGTTCTGCACCAACTGGCGAATCCAACACAACAAGTAATGCTGGAACTGGAGGAGTAGGTATAGTACTAGCAAAGGTATCCGCTGACCTTCCATTCAAATCTATAAACGCAGGTTCAAGCAAGATAACAGTAACAGATGATACAACAAACAAGAATGTAGATATTGATGTATCTGAAGCCAACCTAACTCACAATAACATAAGTGGTATTACGAATGTTGCACACGGCGGCACTGGTCTAAGCACAATCACTTCTAATGCCCTACTCAAGGGGGCAGGTACTTCTAACGTTGCACTTATTACTACTGGTACAGACGGCAACATCCTAACAATGGTAGCAGGTGCTCCAGCATGGGCGGCACCTGGTGCTTCAGCAGATACAAAGGTCATCATGTTTGAAAATGCTGTTCAGATTGGTTCAGTAGGACGACGTCTTAACTTTGTAGTAGATGACGACTTTACTATTGCTGAAAATGCCGGTGCAGATAGGTTTGATTTGACACTCAATAGAGCAGAATATTGTGTAGGTTCATGGACTTCTGTTAGTGGGCTTACTAAAACAAACATTGGTACAACCTATGTTGATTTATTCCCTACAACAGGAGCAGAAGGTAACGGATGCGATGTAGACGGTAATGGCCGCAATGATTTCAGATTGTATGTATCCTGGTCAAAGAACTTTGGTTCAGGCACACATTCTGTTCAAGTCATATCACAAACAACAAGTGATGTACTAGCAACAGTTAGCAATGCTGTTAGTGGTCGTAATGCTGCAACTGGTACAATACCAGCATTCTTCCAGAATAACCTAAGGTCAGTCAAACTACAGGCAAAATCAACAGTATCAACAGATGACCCTATCTTCTATGGAGCCCAGTTATACTACAAGTAAATGACTCTCATCATAAGGTTATTGTTCTGGCTGTTAATGTTGTCAATGTGGTTATGGTGGATTCCATAACCAATCATCAACATTATTAACAGTTCTCGTTTACGTTCTCCTCATCGTCCTCGTCGAATTGTGAGTTAAACGCTCCGTGGGCTGCTGGATGTCCTTGGTCCTGGTTGCCTATTCCTTGTCTAGGTGTTTCGTTACCTTCTATTTCTGGCACTGGGTCACGTGAATGTTCTCCTAATGTACCTTCATCACTTCCTGGTTCTTTGTGTTCTTGTGCTTCATGTTGTATTACCTTACCAAAACAGTTCGCAGTTACAGTTGTAGAACAATCTGGATTATTCTCACCTGATGCAGTACTGCATAACGTTGGGTCTGTCACTGTTCCTCCTGCATTAGCACCTTCACCTGATGTTTGGCGGCCATCGTCAGCATTTCCCACTCTTCCTGGTTGTGGATTATCTTGACCTAAAGGATTGTCATTATTGCCTACGCCTGGAGTTGGGTCATTACCTGCTGCTGTTGTTGCTGTCGTTGCTTCTACTGTATCATCAGTATCGTCTGTTGTTTCTGCTGTATCATCAGTCTCTTCTGTCTCTGTTTCATCATTACTGTCATCATTGTTGCCATTGCCATTGTCTTGTGCATCTTCACTATTGCCTCCTTTTGCAGAGAAAACAATCTGCTGTTGACTACTACTCATCTGACTAGCAATCATTGCCAATACTGCTATCGCAAGCAGCATTGTTAACGTTAACATTCTGATGTTATTATGTTGCATCGGATTGTAGTTCTCATCTCTAGTTTTATCAGTTACTATTCTGAAATCAAATCGGGGGTCAGTGCTGCTCTCTGAGTCTTATCTAGGAGAGTGGTAGACCCCTAGTAGGTTGTAGTTCTCACTATAACTTTTATTCTACCTCCTTCTATATCATGTCGCAGTCAACAAAAACATCGCATCAGTTTCTAGAAGTGCCTGAGAGACGGTATGACGCGACAGCTGACCGCCTCTTTTTAGTTTATTACGCATTACCGCCAGGGTTCAATGCCAACAAATGGGGAGTTAGTCCTACTTCTATAGACGCTAACATTCATACAGCAGTCAACAAACCAGTTGTCGTTTACCGAAAGTCTCCTACAAATCCTTATCACACTCATCAAGCGGGGAACTTTGTTCATCCTACTCTGGAGGAAGCGCAAGCCGAGTTAGGTCATCCACCAAACGCTGAAGAATACTTTAACTGGCAGGAGAAGTTTGCAGTAGGTAGAGTTCGAAGTGTCGACAAACGAGACAAAGGATATGCCTTCACGTTGGAGATTACAGATACAGATGCCAAACAAATCCTCAAAGAATCCAGATATCAAAATGGTATACCTGGATGGACCTCTCCCCAAATCCTCAGTAACAGTGGATTGTATCCTGAAGAAGAAAGGAGCAATCTATTCAATCACTGGGTCATCAGCCATATTGCACTTGTAGATGTCCCCGCTTATGGTCCTGAACAAGCAGGACTTAGAGGAAAATGTTTAGGTGCCGAAAAAGAATGTCTCATTAAAACTCGTAGTGCATCACAGGAGAATCTAGGATTTTGTGTTAAACAAGCGACTATAGACCTAGTGGAATCTCGTAGTTCTCTCAATGAAACTTTAACAACTTCCTCTCATAACATAATGTCAGAATCACCAAGCACTAACCAACAACAGCCGGTTAGTGGACAAACGGTTACATTCAATCCACAGACTGCTACAACTGTAGATACTTCACAACAACAACCACAATCACAACAGCAGCCTCCATTAAACAAAGCATCAAGTGAATCAGAGCAACAAGAAAGGCCAAGAGACGATAATCAGCCGGAGAGAGAGGAAACAGAACACCTATCCTCAAATGAACCAAAGACATTGCAAGAAGCCCAGGCAATGGTCAGACAAATGTCTGAACTACTTAGAGAGACTAACAAGCAGCTCAAATCACAAGGTAAAGAACTAGAGCAAATCAGAACCGAACGCAAGCAGGCAAGATTATCATACATCATTCCAAGAGACTTGTTCAAGAGCGATGAATCTCACGCTAAAGAGGTTCAGCGTACTATGAACGAGAACATATCAGAACAATGGCTCATCGAATACTGGAAGACAAAACGAGAGTTAGCAATGGCTCAACACACTTCCAAGAGAATGATAGAAGAACCTCTAGTAGCAAAGTCTGCATCATCAGTTCAACAGAATGGTCACGACGTGCCCGATTTTAGTAGTTCCCAAAACACTGCACAGACCTCAAATGTTCAGAAACAATTGGAATTACAACGCAGAATACTTGACGGAGGAGTGATTTAGTAAATGTCGGTTAACTACGCCCTCGCAGAAGGTTCTGAAAGGAACTTTATGCAACTAGCAGGCCAGAAGAAGAGTGCAGTAGCAATGGCATATGGTGATATGCTCGCATATGTTAGAGCAAACGATAACTGGGAGCCAGCAGGTGCAGCATCAGTTAGACCATTTGGCCTTTGTGGTAACACCGACATTCTGACTCAGTCAACTAATAACCTTACAGGAGTTGTTACAACAACAAGAGGTGCAGCCGCAGCAGATACACATTGTTCAGTCATAGTAAGAGGCTTCATCAAAAGAGCATCTGATGGTGTAATCCCTCCAGGTGAATATGTAATGCTATCCGCAACAGCCCCACTTACAGAAGTGGCAGCATGGAACGGTACACTAGGTACTGCAGTAGTAGGCCGATATGTACGAAACATAACTCAACATGACAACATTGCATTAGCTGCATCAGCAGATAACGACATTATAATCATAGAGTTCGATTCGACTAACCTGCCGGAGACAGGAACAGGAGCATAGATTTGTCTTATCTATATCCTCAATACCAAGACCAGCAGAAGGAGTACGTACGCGAACTTTTATCACAAGAGCGTACACTTCAAGAAAAGCGAAAACTATCAAATGCATTACACAATCCTAAAGACGGATTCGTATATCTTGAGGACCCGAACTTTAGGCCATCAAGAGAATACTCTTCAGAAACTCACATACCTTGGAGTTCATATCCAAAGGTAATCAACACAAAGAGATACTTCGATTTAATCGCAAGAAGTGCAGGCGGTACACAGGAGGCAAGACATGCCAACTATGACCAACAGGAATATGGCTTCTATACAGATGAATGGCAGGACGAAGCATTAAGGGCACACTCAGCAGGTATCATTACATCAACGGAATTCCCAGCAATTACGGTTACTACAGTCCAGACTGAACTATTACGCAATGAGTTACTTGTCGCACAAAAGTATAACCTACTTCAAATAACAACAACAGTAAATACTGACCAACTGCAAATCGTGTTCCCAGAATACGACGATACTACCAAAGCAGTAAGAACTGGATACAAGGAGAATGACCCAATCGAGACAGCAGGCTGGGGAGCCTTTACTGAGACTCGTATCGGTCTGGAGAAGTCAGGTGTAGGAATCGGATTTACTGAAGAGTTCTACATGAGACAGTTCACCTATCCAATCACTTCATTCATACTCGAACACATTGCCCAAGACTTCGTTAGGGTAAAGCACGAAAGATTAGTAGCACTACTTGCAACATTCTCTGATGTAGCAGGTGCAGATTGGGGTGCATATACAGCAGGCAACCTTCAGTCTACAAACAGACCATTCGTAAACTTCAACACAGTAAAGACAGCAATCAATGCAGACAAACGAGCATCAGTTAACACTGTCATAAGCAGGGAGAATGTCTTCATAGACTACGAAACTAACACATGGGTCAAAGGCTTAATGACACCAATAGCAGCATCAGACAGGTCACAGAACGACGTTATACCTAACCCACTTGGATTACCATATGTAAGCAGATGGATTCTCAATGAGGATGTTACCGACAACGTAGCCTATGTCTTTGATAACAATGCCTTTGTTATGGTGCAGGGACCAAGAAAGACAACTCAGTTTGAGAACAACAATCCACAACAAACAATCACAATACAGAAGGATTGGTTCAAGCAATACCTACGTAAACCAACATGGGGTCGTGAACTTACGGGAATCTCCGTCTAGATATGTCTGGATTCGGAGGTTCAGGCCTGGCGATTGGCCTATCAATCGCTGCAATCGTTATTGCAATAGTAGCAATCTTTACGTAGTCGTACTCTCTTTCTTTTTATAGTATAAGTATGCCTAACGGATTCTTTCGTTCTAAGAAAGGCGAAGAGATGTATGCCCTCATTAACAAACAGTACGAAAACACACTGAAAGATGACCAGTATGCAGAGTTTCTAAGAAGAACAGCACATTCTCCACATTCTGCACGAAACAAGAAGGTTGTAACTGCCATGATTCGAGAACTTGGAGAGGACGGTAACGAATACCTAAGATATGAACTCTGGGACACTCGTTATGATGCAATAGGTGCAGAATTCACGGAGTATTGCCCTCATCAGGGTATATATCCAATACCAGTAGCCCAACCAAGAATAGAGATAGGTGAAAACATGTCTACTCGTGAGGTAGTATCAGGTGATATAATCAGATACGAGATAGGCTATGAGATTCCTTTCACACCTGAAGCAGCTGACAAGATTCACGAAATGGTTAACGAACGCTCTAGAAGCACCCGAACTTCATATCTTGTTAGCGAGTATAAAGGAGGAAAACGTATTACAGTCATTTCATACGAAGATTTTAGAAACAAGCCATTCGATGTATTATTCAATGGCAAAGTGGAAGTTCAGGGGAAAAAGAAAGAGATAGTATCGGCACCTAATACTGTTGCAAAATAGTCCTTAAAAGATTGTTTTGTTCCTCATTTCTACGAGGAACGGATACAGAAGGAAATGGTCGAGGTAGACATACTCTCACAACTAAGCACTATAATGACCATAGTATTGGTCTTAGGTGGTGCAATCTTTGGAGGAATACGCTGGCTCAATCAACAAGGTGATAAGAAGGTAGCCAAAGCTAAGGAAGAAGCAGACAAGACGGCAAACGAATTAAAACAACTTACTGAACAGGTGGCAACACAAATCAAGTCAGAAGCAGAGGAAACAGCAAGAGATGTCAAAGACCTAACAGAACGTATAGCAAAGGAAATGAAGGCTTCATCTGAACTCGTAAACAAAGAGATTGTTGCCAAGATAGAGACAGTAGACAAACGAGTTACAGAAATGCTCGGAGATTTGAGGAAGAGAGCCGACCTAACTAATGGTAATGTAGCCACAATCAGGACAGAGATTCAAGACTTGAACGATGACCTGCAAGAACTCTATGAACGAATACCTGAGGCTCCTGTACTGGAATCTGGAAATGGTGCCCAGATGGCTCAAAAAGTCCAAAGGACTAGAGAAAGAGAGAAGAAACAACGCATGAAGCGTAGAAAGATAGAACAGGATAGAGTAGAACAGAGCGAACGGTATCTGAGTCAGAATAAAACATAACAATAATCAAAATGAGTAAGAACAGTTTAAGCGGTTCAGTAGGGTTTATTGTGTTCCTAATCTTTGCAGGGATTGCACTAAATGTTACTATCTTGTTCCAAGTACAACAAGCATTAGTTAATCAGGACGATGCACAAACATCGAGAGAAAATAGGTCTAACATGTCAGTCAAAGCCTTACAAAATATCAGCATTCTAATCTTAGAAAACCAAGAAGAAATAAAAGAGTTGTTGGGTGACCTCAATGACACTATGTTGTCGTCATAGTAGTCGGTCTTGGTGGTTCAGCCTCTCCTATTCTTGCCTTTGCTACAATCGCATTCAATACTTTAAGCGTCTCTTCTGATTCTCTTGGCATTGTTTGATTTGCATTGACATCTGAAGTCTTGATTCCTAGTAATGCTTGGATAGCAGGTAATTGTTCGTATATCTTGTTTATCCCATCTGTAGTAGTTTTGAGTACTGGAACAATCTGGGAATCTAACTGTTTCCTCTGTTCTTCTGTAGTTGCTAAACTTAGTGTGGCTTGACCTACCTGTCTTATCTCTGCTCTACTTTCTGCTAACTTCTGCATAACTAACTGCACCGCTTCTGCTGCAGCAATAGTATTTTCTTCCTGTTTTGTCTTTGTTCTGCCATCTGACCTTTTTGATATAATGGCTATGACAATCCCACTAACTGCAATGATGAGGGCTGTAAATGTCCCTATCAAAGAGTTTATGGAGTTGATGAATGCATCTCCTGCCACTTCTGTAGCCGTTCCGTTTGCTATAGTAGCAATCTGCAGGAGTACTTGTTCAAATCCAATCATGTAAAGGGATAGTACTACACTATACTGTTGAGAACTTTCGTAGTTACCCTTAGTTCAAACGTCCAAAAGTCTTCCTGAGCACTGTTAGTGGCTGGTGCAGTGCGGGATGTCATCATTGGCGATAACTCAATAATTCCCGCAGTTGTGAATGCTGATGGCTTGTTGAAAACAGACTCATGCATCTTTCTTGTTATGAACTCTCTGAAACGCTTGATTACATCTGGTTTACCTGCCCCTATCCATCTATATGTCACTCGAATAACTAGAGTGGCTATAAACTCTAGATTCTGAGAGCCTAGTCCTAGATTCCTCTGCGTTGTAGACTCTTCATAAACCATAAAGGAGGAAGGATTCAGTCCTGCCCAGTATGTATCCCAATCAATGTTGTCTATATTAGGTAGGACAGACGGGTCTACCAGACTATTTCTATATGCTGTATAGATTGACTTGAGATAGTCATGTACTGTGTCATCTGGGTCTGGGTAGGTTGTCCAGGGCATGTCTAAGTATTAGGATTAATGGTAGTATCATTCTCACCAGTTGATGAAGTCTTTCTTAGATTCTTATATCTTGTAGACCAGATAATACCAGTCTCATTAAGTGCATAAGTCTCATCCTCTGAACTTATGACCATATCGTTTGATAACGCACCGCCTGTATCATGTTCCTCTAACAACATAAACATCTCGTTAATCTCCTTCTGCATCCATTCTCTATCCTCAAAGTCTTTAATACCAATAGACATTTCTAATGCTGCTTTCATCCTTGTTAACTTCTTGATGATAGAAAAGTCAGCGTCAGTATCTTTCCAATCACTAGGAGGTAAGCGGCTGGTCTTGCGGTTAATCTCATCATATGCACTATCAATAGCTAGTTGTATCTGGGTATCTGTTCTTTGAGAACCCAAGTTACCAAGTAATGGTCTGACTTCATCTGGAGTTGCATAAGTTACCGGTCCTGACAATTGTTGTCTCTCAGCAAATAAAGTGTCTGCAACAATAACAGAATCAAACACAAATCTATGCCAGGTCTGGAAGAATACTTGTTCACTAACATCAACAAACTCAGGACCTAGACTCCTTATTGCTGTAACTATTCTTGTTAGTACTGGTTCAGTAACCGCAACGGTATCTTGAATACTCCTACTATGTGATATAAGACTCTGTAGTTCTGAAACTGAAACAGTATCAACAGATGGACTTCTCATTGCCATTAACAACCTAACAAGAGAAGATTCTATGACGTTGGTTGTTTCTTCTGCAACACTTCTCGCTGCTGACATGATTCTTGTCACAGTGCCAGCTGATACTGTGACATTATCAGTAGAAGGTGCTCTAGTAATTACCTTACCTCCAGTTAGACTCTCACCAACTGTAACAGTATCAGATGATGGCACACGGAAGAGTTGAAGCAATCTGGTAAGTGATTGTTCAACAACATCAGTTGTGTCTGTTGATGGTAGACGTATTGCTGTCTTAACTCTTGTTACAGTACCAGCAGATACAACTACAGTGTCAGTTGATACAGTCCTTATCCTTGTTATGCTTCTAGTTAGGCTGTCTTCAACAATAGTGACTGTATCAGATGATGGAACACGAAATGTTGAGAGCATCCTTGTCAGATTCTCCCCGACTGTTACATTCTCAGTGGCAGGCGAACGGTTGAACTGACCTGGTTGTATAACCTGCCCAGTGATATTTTCTGATGTTGTTACACTGTCAGCAGATGGTATTCTAAGAGCAGAATAGATTCTTGTTAGGCTGCTATCGATAACAGTTGTTACCTCTGTAGTTGGTACTCTGGTTGCTGACAACATACGAGTCAATGAACTATCTACAATCGTAACACTCTCCTGAGTACTCCTTCCCCTTGTTAATGACTGAGTAGTCGAAACATCAGACACTACTGTAGAATCCGATGAAGGGGAGCGTATAGCAGACAGTATACGAGTTAGGTTCTCCCCCGTCGTTATATCATCGGCACTAGGCTGTCGTGAAGCAGATAACAACCTAGTGAGCGAGGAGTCTGCTACTGTTATACTATCAGAGGAAGGAGCCCTTTCCAGTAGCTTGCCACCTGATAGACTCTCACCAACTGTTACAGAGTCACTTGATGGGACTCTGAACGCCTGAGTCATTCTAGTTAGACTTGCATCTGTAGGCGTAACAGTATCAGCACTGGGTGCCCTAACTCGTGTAATAATCTGAGTTGTAGACACATCAGTTGGAGTGACGGTATCAGTAGAAGGAACCCTATTGGCTGTAAATGACCTTGTAACAGATGCATCACTAACAGTTGTACTATCTGATGATGGTACACGGGTTGCTGATATCGTTCTTGTTAGATTCTCCGATAGTGCAGGATTCTCTGTACTTGGAACTCTAACAGCCGATAACATCCTTGTTGTGGATACATCACTAACTGTTGTACTATCTGCACTTGGAACTCCCATCCATGTCTTACTCCTGGTCAGAGATGCGTCTGCAACAGTGGTACTATCAGCAGATGGCACCCTGGTTGCCGATATCATTCTAGTTGAAGTGCCTGCCGTTACGGTAACAGAGTCAGCAGAAGGCACTCTAAGGGCAGACAATATCCTAGTAGTAGAAGCATCTGATACTGTAACATTCTCAGCAGAAGGTGAACGGTTAAACTGTGTTCCTGTTACTGCTTCACCTACCGCCCACCAGGAAACAATACGGTCTGCTGTATCTGCTACACTGTAGTTGATTGTGATTGTATTCGCAGAGAATGATGTAAAGTCTGCTTGAGCCTGAGTAGTTGAAGATGTTGCTGTAGCATTAGCGGTTATTGTCCTTAGTATGCCATTTGTATTCTGTATCTTTGCAATGATAGAAGTACCAGCCGCATCAGTATCATGAGCAGTCGCATAACCCTGTCTAGTACCGTCTGCACCTCCTACACTAAGACGGTGATGTGATTGAGCAGTTCCAGAAGTTGAAAGAACATCTCCGTGAGTAGCAAAGAATGCTCCCTTATGCGTACTTATTCCAGCAGTTGTGATTGCCTGGCTACCTGTATTATCTCGCTGTGTAAATGTTCCAGCATCCCATTGCCCTCCTTTTATCAGGAGCATTGCAATAGCATCAGTTGTGAAACCAGGGGCATTAGTCCAGTTGAATGTGACTCCGTTCGTATCAAAGGAAACAAAATCTGCTTCCTCATCTACTGCACCAGTTTGGCTAAGCATGACCATGCATTTATCGTTTCTATGATAACCCCAGGTATCCATTGTAGCAGCACCCTCTGTATTGCAGTCAACACACCATCTCTTTGTTGTAGACTTGGCACAGCCAATAATCATGTTGTTACTGGATGTAGATTGAACATTGTAACTGTCCCAGTCTGCTATGAACATCCCGAAATCTGCTTGAAATCCAGCACCAGTATAGGCCTTATTCCCTGTTGCAGTAGTTCCAGCAGTCTCCAGGTCAACTATAACATTGGTGATATCTGTTCCACCTATTGCGATACCGTGAATGATAGCAGCCGGATTTCCAGAACCATTGACAGACCAGTTTAGTGTGAATCCATCAGCGTCAAAACTCGTAACATCAGCTTTTGATATGTTTACTTGTGCCTCATCATATAGCCATATTATTGCATCATTTCTAATGACATTCTTGTATAATGCCGAACCAGCATTGTCCTCTGATTCACTTGATACACATGCATCAGTAGTTCCATCAGAGAAACCAAATGACCAGTTATAATGCTCTTGAAATACTGTACCTGTGTTACCATTAGTCCATAGTATGAGTGCTTTAGGTTGAAATGCACCTGTTAGGTTTATTTCTTGTGATGCTACAGTAGTAATCTTTGTGAATGAGAACTTTTCAAACGAAACGCCCATCTCTAGATATCAAGACCGTCTAACGACCTTAGTACTCTATCCTTCTGAGCTGTCTGTGATTCAGTTGTAGCACCTGTATCCCTGGCAGAGGTTAGATGCCTTTGTGCATGGTCTATTTCTGCCTGACTCCGCGCATCATCTGGACCGCCTGGTAATGAAGCGGTAAAACTATTCTTTAAGTCTGTTAGTGCAGTATCCGCTGTTGTTAGACTATCCGCGACAACTTTAGTGCGAACATCTTCTTTCTGTGATTTGAACCAGCCATATCGTGCATGGATAAGAAACAAAGTGATTAATCAATCGTGAAATATATGAAGACGTTTATAGCACCTACACCTGCAAAGGTTCCCTGCTGTACCAACAACCCTTCTCCTTCGTTTAATACAAGTGACGAGATAACGGAGTCGGCCTTATACAGATTAACCTGACCTGGGAATGCTGCTGTCTCTTCTATGAGTACAGTACAGGATGCTAGTTCGTTGCTTGATACCGTTGGATTATTAACACTAGTCCTAGAAGTTATTTCTACTGGCAGGTTATTATCAGATGTATCAGTCTTTCTGATTATTGCTGATGCACCAGCCGTACCAACATCTGATATTCTCGCAGTGTTTAATACTATTGATGTGCCTGCCACTGCTGCAGTTATGTTGGGATTTACTTTGATATCCCAGATTCTAACAACCCTGCCAGACCCAATACCATTAAACAAAATAAGATGATTCTTGTTTGCTGCCGAAGCACTATTCATTACGGCAGTAACATATGTCTTAAAACCTGCAATAAGTGAGATTGGAACCTTTATCGTATTAGCACCAATGACGCTTTGTATTGCTGGAGTCTTAGGACCAGTTCCTTCTTGCGGTAGTTGTAGTGTTGAATCCACCATAATCGGTCATATCCCACTACTAACCGATGTTTATGACATATGTGACTTTTAGCTTATCGCCTGATATCAGGGATGCAGAAGTGAACGTGCCTTCATGAGTCATTATTCCAGCAGATGAGGCATTAAACAATGCACATTTCTGAACAGCTGTATGTGTTCCAGAAGCAGTCCATTCGTGTTCGATTGTTGTACTATTGGTATTGTCGGTGTGTGTCTTTGTTGTAGCGTCTGCCCTAGCCAGTCCGTTTGTAGTAATCTCTGTTGTTAGTGTAGTATCACCGGCTGCTGGGGCACCTGTATCTGTTGTGACCGCCAGAAATCCTGAGCCCCTTGTGCCTGCTGTAGTATTCGTCAATACTTGGGCATGATAAAAGTCTCGACCATCAGTTGTTAACAGGTTAGGATGGAACTCATCGATTGTGTACCACTTATCCTCTAGGTGCCTATAGACTTGAACAGTAATGTAACCATGTATACCCTTAACATCATCCCTACATTCTCGGGCTCTAGTCATTGTAATGTGGCTCACTTCAAATCCTCCTTACATTTATCACAAATCGCTTTCTTGCTTACTGGTTTATGTGAATAGGTTGTTTGTGTGCCACAGATAGCACATGCCGCACTTCCTGATTCTGTCTTATGTCCCTGTTTACTAATATGTTCTGCCCATACCTTCGGGTCAACAGTCTCAAAGACTGGGTCATGGTCATAGCATTTGAAACTTCCACCGTCTATTACACTCATACTTAATGTGTAAGGTTTTGTTCTGACACACTAAGGAACTATCACTTTTTAATAGTTCTCAAAGTGCTCAAACGAGCCTTTCCAATCAACCAAAATATGTCTTACTTACCAATGGGGCAAGTCGATGTTATCAAACGCCCTCAGTTCGTAGAAGAATTAGTAGAAGGTACTTTACCACTAAACAACGGAGTGACACCAACCGCAGGACCCGTTACATTCACAACAATGGGATGGACATCACAGATAGGAGAGGAAATAGCAATAGAGAACGATAAACTTAGAATGCTTGGCTCCTATGATGTTGAGAAGCAGCTAAAGTTAGGATTCACCATTACTTCATCAATCGTTACCAAACCTTTTGATTTTAAACTGGCAGGCTATGGAATGAAGGTTCCAGTACCGCCAACAACCACACCTCCGGACCCTACAGGTGTTGCAAGAAACGGCACCTCAGGTGTCTCTATATCAATACTCATGTCAGCTAGAATAGATGGTGTAGAGAAATATAAAATCTGGAAAGGTGTCAAGTTCAATGGTTGTGAGGGCACTATATCAAGAGAAGGTGGATGTACATTTACAATGCCCTTTGAAGCCCAGGAAGTAACAGACTGGGGCGTTGAACCAGTATGGACTAACGGAGCAGCCACTTACGCACCCAATCCAACCGGAACAGACCCATTCACAGGTATATCTGGTGGTGTTGACCCATTGAAGATTAACACAGTAGCATATGATACTTCAGAGTTCTCATTCAACATAGACCTGGGAATGAACAAGTATACTCCTAACGGTAAGGAGACTTTCAAGTTCCGCAAGTCAATGGCTCGTAGTATATCAGTGTCATTCAATACTCTAGTCAAGAATAACGTGCTAGTTGGTGACCTGAGAGCGTATACGCCTAGAGATGTGGAATACACATTCCATAGTACGGGACCCAAGAAACTAACCTTCCTCGGAGTACAGTTTGAGGGTTATACAAGGAATCTTGATGCAACAAGTACTGACTTTGGTATAGAAGAGTTTGAAGGAATGACTTCTGGAGCTGGCGGAGTAACTATCGCAGACCCATAGAAAGTATAAAACATTTTTAACAACCTTTACTCTTTTCTTTAATATTTACTATGCAAGAGGCAAAGCCATTAGACCAAGAAGGCTCTATAACATTCGACACTGCTACTGATGAAGTAAAGAAGGAAGAACCAAAAAAGAGTAAAACCTTTCAAGAGATTGAAGAGAAATGGAAGGATGAATATTCTAGGATAGGCGACTATGAACTTGAACAGATTGTTTCTAAAGCCGATTCTATGGTCGATAACTACAAGTTTTCTGACAAAGAACGTAGGTACACTCCAATCAAGAATAAGAAATGGCGTGAAATGACTGCGAAACGTAGACAATGGCAGGCTATTCAAGCCAATGCTGGTAGTGACACCAAAGCCTTAGAGAGTCTTGAAGATAGAATTGATGACTATTATGCAGAGATGTGTAACATCTACTACGGTATGTCTAGGGAAGAATACGAAGAACTTCCTCCATCAGAAACACAACAAGCAGTAGAGGTTGCAAATCATAAGACACAACACCCTTTAGGGGCAAGAAAACCTTAAACCGCTGGTTCTACGCTACCAAGGGCAGCAGAGGCTTTCCAGCATCCTCATTTACTGAAGAAGAACTTGAGTATGTATCAATGTGGAATATTTGGCAGGGCTTTGAGAAACTACCTTGGGAATGGAACCAAGAAGAACCTAATACCAAGGATATGATTGCTATGGTAGAGATGGCAGGCTGGTCTCAAGATAGAGAAAGGATGGACCAAGAGAAAGCACATCAGAAATCGGCTAAGTCCTCTAATATTAAAGGCATGACCTATAAAATCGACTAGTCATCAGATGCCGGCATCCATTACTATTACAGGTGATAAACCAGTTATTGCAAAGTTCGATAAAATGAAGACAGACCTTCCTAAAGCAACTCAACAAGCACTACAGAATGCAGCGAATAATGTAGTTCAGGTAGCAAGACAAAACGCTCCTTATCTTACTGGTTATCTTCGTTCACAGATTGCAGTTGAAACAATAACCCCAACATCTACAACAATAGTATCAGGTGCCGAATATTCTATTTATCAAAGAGTTGATTTCATGGGTATTGCCTTACAGAGTTCCCAGGCTACATTTCTCAGAGAGTTACAGACGGCAATCAGTAGGGTAGTAGGAAAATAATAAAAGATGTCAAGCGGTGGAACAATTACAGTTGCACTCCAACTGCAGGACATGCTGTCCTCAAAGGCCAATCAAGCCAAGACAGCAATCACTGGTCTTTCAACTTCTGCTAATGGTGCAAAAGGTGGAGTCACAGGTTTTGGTACAGCAGTAGACCAGGCAGGTACTAAAGCCCAAGGGTTCGGTTCTAAAATCAAATCATTCGCAGGTAATATGGGAGGTCTAGTAGCAGGCTTTGGAGGAGTTACTTCAGCAGCATGGGCACTCTTCAATGCATATGATAACCTGGAAAAAGTGCAACTAGCAGCAGAACGTTCAGCATCAAGGGCAGCAATGGCACAAAACAAAGTACGAGACGCAGAACAGAAACTTGCAGATATGAAGAAGCAACAAGTCGTTCTCACACAGAAGGTCGCAGACGCAGAAGCAAATCTAGCCAAAGCAAGAGCAACAGGTGACCCTGCCAAGGTAGCCAAAGCAGAGAAGGACCTTGAAGCGGCACGTACCGCTCTTGCAAAAGTTACACGAGAGATTCCTGACCAGGAAAAGAATATTGCGTTAGCAAGAAAGAAGTCAAAGGAAGCAGCCGATAAAGCCAAGATTGCAGCAGATGATTACAAGGAATCTCTTGCTCAAACAGCAATGCAGATTGTACCTCTGGCAGGCGTTCTAGGTTCATCACTTGTTTCTATGTTTCAAAACTTTGGCAAGAGTTCAAAGGCAGCAGATGTGGGAATGGCCGGCCTTGCCAAGTCTGCTCCTCTTGCTGGTACTGGCATTAAGGGAGTAGGTACTGCAGGAAGATTAGCACAACTTGCTCTGGGTCCTGTAGGTCTTATTCTCCTAGGAGTAGGTACTGCCCTAACCCTTGTTGCAACAAACGCCTTTGGAATAAGGGACGCATTCAACGCATTTGGAAAAGCACTTGGTGATACATTCCCATTTCTTAGACCACTTCTTGACCTTATTAAGGGCCTTGCTGGTGCAATGGGAATTCTCGGACCAGAATCAGAGAAGGCAGCAGCAGGCCTAGGCAAAGCATGGGGTCAGGTAGTTGCTCAAGTATCAAAAGGCGTTCAAACTGTCATTGATACTATAAGTAGGATTGTAGGCGGTATCAAAACAATAGCAGACCAGATTATAGCAGGTGATTGGAACGGAGTATTTAGAACAATAAGTGCAGGAGCAGAAGAAGCATGGAAGGTTATCAAAGCAGGAGCGGAAGCAGTTGTCAAAGCAGTTATAGATTTCTTCAAGATATTCGGTATTGACTTAGAACAAATCTGGAAAGACATTGGCACTGTAATACAAACAAACATTGATGCATACACACTCATCTGGGAGACATTTGTAGACACTTTAACAACAATCTGGGATGGCATGTTAACGCTTTGGGATACTCTATGGAATGGACCAGGAGGTCTTAATGATATTATTGAAACTGCTACTCTATTGTGGGAGGGATTTGTTCAGGCAGCCGTAGATACTTTTGGACCAATATGGGAAGGAATGAAAAAGGCCGCAGAAGATATTTGGAAAGCCGTCAGCGATTTCATAAACCAGGAATCAGATAAGTGGCCTCAGTATGTCAAGGATGCTAGAACAGGAATAGACCAAGTACTGGCAGGAGCAGGGGCATTATGGGGTGCTATATTCACTGGTCTAAGCGATAGAATCAAAATGGAATCAGACAAGTGGCCTACCTATGTCAAGAATGCCAGAACAGGTATAGACCAGGTTCTTGCAGGTGCACAGGCCCTATGGGGAGCAATATGGACTGGTTTAAGTGGAACAGTACTTGCGGAATCGGCTAAATGGCCTCCATATGTAAAGAACGCAAGGACAGGTATAGACCAAGTGTTTGCAGGGGCTCAGGCGTTATGGGCTCAAATATGGCCTGCTCTCAGTAAGGTGATAAACGCTGAGTCTGCCAAGTGGCCACCATATGTTAAGAATGCCAGAACTGGAATAGACCAGGTTTGGGCGGGTATGGTAATCGTAGCATCCGCAGTATGGAATGCAATAACTACTATAGTAGATGTTGCAACAAAGGCATGGGTCAGTATAGTCAAAACATTAGGCCCTCCAATGTTAGCGGCATTTGGTGCTATAAGGACAGCGGCAGCGACCGCATGGAATGCTATTACCACCATCATTAAGGCAGCAACGGCTGCATGGGTAACCATAGTTAAGACCCTTGGTCCTCCAATGCTCACAGCATTTGGTGCAATCAGAACAGTGGCGGCAACAGTATGGAATGCAATCACTACCATTATCAAGACTGCAACAGCAGCATGGCCTGGAATAGTCAAGGCCGTAGTAAGTACTTTATCAACAGTATGGACAGCCATTAGAACAGCAGCAGCAACAGCATGGAATGCTATATCAACAGCAGTAAAGAATGCAACTTCCAACTGGAGTACAACAGTATCTTCAGCAAAGAAATCCTTAGATGGAATATGGAAAACTATTTCTGATGCAGGAGCAGGTGCATGGAAGGCTGTTACAGATGCTTTCAACTCTTTTGTCAAGGCTGTATCTGGTTTCAAAGTACCGCAACCTATTCTAGACTTCTTTGCATTTCTACAGAATCCCTTCCAGGATGTCAAGGCCAAAGGACCAGGAGCAGGCGGAGGTGGAGCCGGTTTATTCGCTGTCCCTGACCCCAAGGTCTTTGATGACCTGGCTAAGAAGATAGATGCAGCCATACTTGCAATAAACAACTCTATCAAGAACTTCCAGGCTGCGTTAGTCATGTCTGCAATAGGCATCATGAACTATGTTCAAGGGGCAGGAACGGAGTTTGCTAAGTTAGGAGGATTACTAGATATAGCTTTTAAGGCGGCCCTTAATGTACTCGTGAACTTCGGTACTGGTCTAACTATCACTCTACAACTTGTAACTCAGTTTGTAAATGCTGCTGTACAAGGATTTGCAAACCTTGCAATAGGAATGGATAGCAATATGACTACCGCACTCAATGCTCTTGTTAACCTTGGTAAAGGATTAGACCTGGCATTCCAACTTGTATTCAAGTTTGCAACTGATACCATAAACCAGTTCGTTAGACTAGGATTAGAAATAGACACTAACGTTCAAAAGATTATTGCAGGTCCATTCATCAATCTTGTTAAGGCTTTAGACCTGATGGTTATAGCCTTTACCCGATTCGTTACGAATGTTCAGACTATGGCAACAACGGTATCAGGTGCATTCTCCAACATGGCTGCCAACGTTACTGCGTCTATGAGTAAAATGGCATCAGGTATTCTTATAATACTTTCTAGTTTCGCAAGGATACAAAGTGATGCTCAGAGAATGGCATCAACTGTATCAGGTGCTTTCTCAAACATGGCCTCAAACGTTACCTCCTCAATGAATAGAATGGCTAGTGGGCTCATTACCATACTATCATCATTTACAAAGGTATCATCAGCAGCACAACAAATGGCTAGTGCAGTATCTACTGCATTAAGTCAGATGGCCAGCAGGGCGTCCTCATTTGCATCCACATTCGCATCTGCTATGTCCCGTGTTGCATCAAGTGCAAACAGTGCTCGTTCAGCAGTCTCCGGTCTAGCAAGTGCAATCAACTCACTTAGGTCAAAATCTATCACTATTACCGTAACAACAGTTTACAGAACAATATATGCTGCTAAAGGCGGAGCATTCATTTCATCCTCTCCTACAAAGGTAGGACCTATGCATGTCTCAGAGTTCGGGCAGAAAGAACTCGTAACAGTTACCCCATTAGAAAGTGCTAGCAGACAACCGTTAATGCAAGATGTTAGAAATACCATTCCAGTTCCAGCAGGTGCAGGGAGAGGAAATGCAGCAGGTGGCGGCGGAGGAGGAGGGGGTATACGCATGTTGAAGGAGACTCCTATCATAGTACAGATAGATGGTAAAGAGATAGCTAGAGCAGTTAATAGTAGATTGTTTGAGATGAGTGATAATCTAGTATAATGTCAAACAATATAGGCGAAGTCTTTCAAACAGCACCCGAGTTCACAAATACACGGGAGTATTTCGAACCTCTTCGATTAGATATCGAATGGTGGGACCTCAAACATCTAGAACAACTTCATAGTTTCTCATCATGGAATCCCAGTGGTATAGGTGTAGCAAATCACATTCCAGTTATCGATGCAGGAGTAACACCGCCTGGCACAAGTCAGTACGGGGCTTTTAACTTTAGAATCTGGGATACTGATAAGGTCATAGACCCACAAACAGTTAGAAAGAAAGGCATTATCGTTATGAAGTGCAAAAAGTATCAACAAGACCCCTATGAGAATCTAATGTATGGCTTCATAACAAAGGTGAGAATCCAACTAATAAAGAATCAGTTATACTATCAGATATCAGGAGCAGGTTCAGGTATTGTCCTCAACGAACGCTTTGTTAACATGCAGCGTAGTGCTAGGATGAAAGCCATTGACTCGGATGTTCCCCTATTTGATGACGAACTTATGGAAGTACGTAAGTTATACAAAGACCTTCTATCAGACAAAGGCCTTTATGTTGTTGACGATGTTGCGATAAAGGACCAGTTTAACCCACCTATTGATACCACAGTTCTAGATAATAGCATAGTTGATGACACATTGCTTTCATTAAACCAGCCATATGTCTCAGCCTCAAATGTTTTAAATAGTCTATTAGATTCGATTGGAGCAGACGGGGGTATAGGACCTGACAACAAACCATATCTCACCTATCCATTGTCTAGAACTCCTAGCACTACCCTAAAGAGTTGGGACACAGTAGCAGACCAAGGACTAGACCTTTCTGGTAATACATCATACTTCATGGACAGTTGGGACTTTGAGATTGATTGGTCACAAGAAGCAGGATTCTCAAACAGACTACTAGCCAAGAGTAGGGTAACACAGGGCTCTAGTACTGCTTCAACAGATGGAACTTACGGAGGATTTGAAACATTACAAGATGTAGACCTAGCACAAAAGATACCTGCCTCTCCTGCTAGATTCAGGGACTTGGCAGTTATTGTTACAAGAGTAGGAGCTGGAACAATCAATCCAAACAATACATTCCTTCATGGCCATATAGTACAGAGTAGTGCTAATGCACCAACTGGACCTATTGTCGCCCGCTTTAACATTCCATTGTCTTCAATCCCTCAAGATAATCCAACTGCAATGTTCTTAACTGGTTTATCATTCACTAGCGTTCCATTTCATTCAGACAGTGAGCATTGGATTATACTATATGAGTCAGGTAATGTTGGAGGAACAGATACAATAAACTGGTACTTCAAGTCAAATGATGAACTCACAGGTACAGTTGCAAGAAGACCTTTTATCCCTGGTACTGCTAGGGCACAAAACCATGAAGTAAATACTGGCTGGGAAGTAACAACAGGTAATAGTTTTGACTTTGCATTCTCAGTCCTTGATTCATTCACTCATATTCTCATAGGAGAGGATGTGGATTCTCAGGAACGCTATGGCTTAGTTGAAGACTTAGTTGATGTGTCCTGGACTTCTAACACTATTGCAGCAAATAAAGCATTAGGTGAACTTCTTGCTATACGTTGTTTGCCAAAAGTTACTTATGCAACAAATGCTGTCACTATCCCTGGTAGGTTGTTCATGCCAGGTCAGATTGTTAGAGTAGAGGACGCATTAAGTAATCTCACATCAGAAGCGGGAGCTATGGCAGAAGTATCAAGTGCATCATATCTCTTTGGAGGTTCTGGCTCATCAGCATTAGGTGCAGATACATGTGATATTAGTTTAGTAGGACATTACGACTTTAAGTTGGAGGAAGAAGCATTTGGCCCAGGGTCAGAAGTTTAACGTCTCAGATGGATTGGCGTATACTGATGTTACTCATGCCTATTCATGGGATACATCAGATTATGAATATGTGAAAAGGATATACGGTACTATCAAACTCCTTGATAAACTCCATGAGTTTGAAGAGAAACGTGCAGAGATTGCAAGATTTGAACATATTCTAGATAGAGCAGCCAACGACCAAACAGCATATGATGAGAGGCATAACAGACGAGTACAACCAATGGAAATCATAGAGAAGAAGGACCGTATAACAAACTCAGGAAGAACAAGGGCAGCCGAACTTATAGCAGGTGAAGCAGGTAATAGATTTGACTTTGCAGCAGTAGGAACCTCCCAAGTCCCTGTATCTGATTCTGACTCGGGGCTTTTTGCAGAAGTTAACCGAATAAACCTAAGATTATCAGGATATGCTTCCGCATCAGGTGCAATCATAAAACATTCAGCATTGTGGACGCCAGGCCTTCAATCAAATACATATTGGGAGTTTGCACCTGTTGACAGAGCAGCATTCCATATATTACAAATGATATGGGCTAGGGTTGTATTTCCTACAGGTAAAGGTCTAGTACATATACAAAACGTAGACTTCTTTACTATTACTCATTCAACCTATACGAGTAGTCTAGCATAATGAGTACATCATTCAGGCAAATCAGAAAGAACTCTACTGCTCAAGGTAGATTCAAGGATTTAGTCAGAGACTTCCAGAGATTCCAGGCTGGACAGGTCGCAGTCGACAATCCAGACTTTAAGGTAAAGCTGAGAACCATGTACTCTAAGCTTGTATACCGTGACCCATTCTTTCAACACAAAATCAAACCCACGAGTACCGTCTTCTATATGCCCTTCGAACCTGATACCAAGTTTTGTGTTGGAATGTGGAACCTTAATCATAATGGTAGATTCTCCGTAGATTCATCAGGCCTCGGTAACTATGGGAGATGGACAGAGAATC
>Ga0065704_10070298_pt1 | contig 37499 bp, 46 predicted proteins | sample SwiRhicommuniRL2_FD_59091 | JGI IMG/M metagenome (GOLD analysis project Ga0065704, IMG submission 59091) | Switchgrass rhizosphere bacterial communities from Rose Lake, Michigan, USA - RL2 v2 (version 2) | ecosystem: Host-associated > Plants > Roots > Rhizosphere > Soil | place: East Lansing, MI | reverse complement strand
TTGTGTCTGTAACGACAGATTGCACATACGACAACAACCAAAAACTTTTTCGCCCATCCTTGTGTGGCCTTTGGTATCTGCCTTCACGTATCCGAGCATCTAGAGTTTCAGGCTCAATATTGAGCATATGGGCAAATTCTTCACGACCAACACGTCGCTCTTCTTTGCTTTGAGCTATTCGTTCGGCTACTGCAACAATTTTCTCAAGAATACTAGCTTCAATTTTAACTACGTGTCCCATTTCACCCCTCCTTACTTTCCGCTTTGCTAAACTTCACCTCTACGACCTCTTCACCCATTGTGGCTTTTACCGTCACATCTTTTTTGCCGTCATCTTCCCAAGTAAAAGATTTAACTTCATTGCCTGTAGGTTCTAAGCCAAAATTATCTAATGTTTGACGTATAGCAAATAAATGTTCACTAAGTTCTGCTAAACAATCTTTGATTCGGTCGGAAGGGATTTTAAGAAAGTCGCCTAGTGACTCTATTCTGTATTTTTCACTCATCCCTCAGCTCCCGATTCACTTTCTACTATCATTGCCTTATCTATTGCTTCACGTTTTGTTTGATGAACTGTCTCTGTTAAACGTTCCCATCCACTAATCCAATAAACATCATTTACACAAAATCCTTCACCAGTTTTGTCATAGTTTTCATCATAATTAACATCAGTTGTGACCAATCTTGGTTCTTGTAGCATGAAATCTAAGCGCGCTGTATCTTTTGCTTGATCCTCGGTAACGAGTACACCCTCTGGCACCGCCTGAGTATTAGCTTTTATCTGCCATAATTCCCAACCTAGCTGAGACTTAGAATTTGTATATTCACCATCTTCAAGTTCGAGTTCACGTTGCTTACCGCCAACACTTAAATAAGCTTCTTCAAAAGCCTCTCTTTCATTCAATGTCATGCTGCTGCTCCCAATTCTTTTAATGCCTCATCAATGCTTTTGTTGAATTGGCGAACATCGTTTTCAATTGCTTCAATGCCTAAATCCTTAGCAAACACACGTATAATGATTAGCTGCAAAGCTTCTGGCAGACGTGGGTCATAACTAATAAAGTCACACCATTCACGACGAGTACAAGATAATTGACTTGTGATCTGTGGAATATATTCGTCTGGCACTTGCTTGGTTAAAAGCGTATTTAAATGCGTTGTAGTGTCAGGGCATTTAGCTTCGATCTGACCATCTGTACCCACAAGTCCATCTGGAGAAGACCCAAACATTTCAATAAAAGGGTGGTCAATTAAACCCGTGCCAACTACAAAGTTGCCTGTTTCATTTTCATAAGCAGCGATTGCATAAGGTTCGTTGTCGATACCCCATTGCATTGCAGCATTAGTGAAGAATTCCTTCTGAACGCCAGTTAGGCGCTCAGCTAGAATTGTTAAACCTAATGCATTTAAAGCTTTTCCTTTGGCAGGCTTAGCATTTAAATCTTTGATGCGACTAGCAGTTACTTTGCCGCATCGTTCTGAATGCCAATCATCACTACGCTGGAGAATGTTCATAAGTTTCTCCTTGGCGTTGTAGGGCTTGGTCAGCAAACTGCGCAATTTCTTTTAAGCTAATTGAGTGAGTAGACCAGAAGTGAGCAGACCAAGTATTTTTTGGTAAGGTTGCATGAGCTTCTGCTAAACGCTTTGTTCCGTACTGTGCTTCTTGTTTGAAAAAAGGTAAGTGCTCATCTTCAAAGGCTTGGTAACCTTCTGGAATGCTGTCTGATGGTGATGAGAAATTTTCAGGTACAGCTTCAGTTCCAGTTACATCGAGGGTCTTACCATGCATTTCTTCAGCTGTGTATTCGTTGCCAAGTTCTTCAGAAAATGCTTTCCTTAGGGCACCTGCTTCAGCACATTTAGATAGTTGCCCACGCTTACGCTTTGTCCACATTGCATTTAATGAACCATCTTTGGTAGTTGCACAAGCCTCTTCAAAATATTCTGTGTGCGACCATTTGGTCAAAACGCCATTCACAATCTTATGAACAACTACTGTGCAATATTCTGGAACTGTGTGAGTTTTATTCCCAAATTGCATTTGTACCATTGGGCCGAAAATTGGCTCATCTTGTCCAGCATATTGTCCAGTGCGGTGAGCAGTAATCCGATGTTCGGTAATTGATGGCATGATTGTGTCACGCCATTCAGTGTTTCCTGTTTGAGCATTTTTCACTGACATTGGTACAATATGGCAAGGCTTCTTCATAATGTCTAAGCTACGTGCTTTTGCATACTCAACTGCCATGATTATTGATTCAGGCTTTGCACCAGGAAAGATAGAAGAAGTAAGGGCAGACCACATAGCCTCATCAATGTTGTAATCTTTAATACTCAAACCTAATTGGCTTTCAACTTTAGCTATAGCATTCATCTTGTAGACCTCTTAGTATTTGATAGAAATGTTTGGCACTTCATTCTTCGCAATTAAACGAATCAATTCTTTTGCCATTTCTTCTGTTAAGCCCGGAACGCCATACATCATTGCTGACAAGGCTTCATTGTTAATTTTTTTCATGTGATTGCGGTTAGCTAAACGAGCTTCCTCCGCGTTACGATCTGCCTCTAGCTTTGCAGCTTGTTCAGCCTCAATACGCTTACGCTCAACTTCAGCGGCATGTTGTGCACGCAACTCAGCAGCTTCTTTTTCAGCAACAAGACGAGCTTCACGTTCAGCAGCGTCACGTTTTTCACGCTCAGCTTTAGCAATAGCTTCTTGCTTTTCTCGTTCTACGCGATCTGCTTCCGCCTTGGCTTTTTGCTCAGCTTCGATGCGGGCTTTCTCAGCCGCTTCACGTGCTATACGTTCTTCGTGCTCACGCTGTAATCGCTTTTGCTCAGCTTTACGTAGACGTTCCAATTCGGCTTGTTCCGCTTCATACTTTTCACGACTGGCTAAGCGACCACGTAGCGCCTCAATAGCTTCAAACTTTGCAACTTTTGCTTCTTGTTCGTACTCTTCAAAAGTTCCATCAATTACAAGCTGTTCAACCCAAGAGAGAGAGACCTTGATTCTTTCTACTGTTTCTTCTACAAATGGATGTGCAGCAGTTCGAATGCTTTGAATAGCTTCAATGTGTTGAGCAACACGATCTTTCTCAGCCTGTTCCCATGCATCACGTGGTGCCAAGATTTCATCACGCAATAAATCAAACTTCTTAACGATTGCGATTCGATCATCATCAATTACTTTGATTTGAGCCTTTTGTTCAGCTACTAACTCTTTGCCGCATTTCTCAACCAAAGTCTTTGATTTACTAATTTTCAAAGCTAGTGAGCCAATAGCATCACGACCTTTCTTTGTGCTTACATCTGGAACATGAGAACGAACCTCTTGAGCAATACGCTCGAACAATTCATCTGTACCACCACGTTTACCAAAAGCAGCAACAATCACATTTTGTTCTAATACTTGTACTTCGTTAATTTGAGCATTCATAATCTTTTCCTAATTCTTTTCTACAGGGCGTTTACGTAAAGAAGTCTTCCAATCACCTTGGTATCCAAAAGTTGGTGCAGCATCGATGAGTCTGCCAAAATCCCAATATCTTCCACACTCATGCAGCTCAGGTTCATTTTCCCACCAGTCTGCACGATCAATTTCTTCATCATGTGTCCAGAAATTGGCATTCTCAGGTGCTTCTGACCAATCAGGCTCAAAGTGATCATCTGTTAAATATTTAGAAAAAACTTCCATCACCCACCTCTCAACTCTTCATCTGCCAACTCTTCGGCGTAGTATTTAAGCTGCTCGTTTAAGCTGTTTACTTGTGTTGTTGTTAGTTGGAATAGAAGACCTATTGGAGCTTCCACATATTCAGCACCCACCACTTCAACATGAGTGCGGTCATCTACAACGAGTTGGTCATAAAACTGATCTTTGCTGTCTTCTGGATGAAGGATTGAGCCTACAACTCGTACTTCTCTAACAACATCTGCAACAATCTTGCATTTCAATGTTGCGCAACCACTTTCCAATTCAAATGAAACAGTGTTGTCTTTAACCTCAAATTCACCAGACACTTGAAGCATTGGGAAAGAAGGGCACAACAGCTCAGGTTTGGTAACGAACATATTCATGAGTTGTTACCTCTCAGCTTGTCAGCAAATGCATTGCGTTCTTCACGTGAACTGAACTCATAAGTGACAGAGTAGTTCTGGTTATGAAGCGTTGTATTGCTCGGCTTTGGCAGTTCAGCGTTTACTGTTAGGGTGGTTGGTTTGAGGCGAAAATCAAATCCATCATTTAAGATGTCACAAGCTGGTAAATGTTTTGCATCTTGCCACTCATATGAACCATCTATTAGTTCACAGTAAGCTTCAACTTCAACTCGTTTGCCAATGAGATCGTACGCCTCAGCCCCGATAATCAAGCCTTGGTCTTGGGTTTGGGTAATAGGTTGTATATCAAGATCAGAACTAAATTCCGATTGTCTCCAATGATTTCCAGACCACCAATGTCCTGTGCTTTTCTCAAAATCAACACAAGTCCATTTACTTCCATCTCGATCAATATGAGTGGCATCCCTCACATCATTACGTTTCAACACAACAAGGTCATTTAGTTTTGCAATACTTATTAATTCATACTGTTCTGGATGCAAGACACCATTAAAAACATTCTTATCTTGAGCTTTTACATATAAGAAACTAGAAATTTCATTTAACCCAGTAGTGTCATAGCCAAGTTCATCTAACAGACTTATAGCCTCGTCGGTGTTTGGAATTTTGTAGTTATCCATGAGAGGGCTCCTTGTCTTGTTCTAACTTCTTAAGAGCTAAATCCCATGCAGCCTTTTCAGTTTTAGCTGAGTTAGCAAAGAAGTATTGACCTTCAAAGATTTGGTAAAACTGGAACATTCCACCGCCAATTGATTTGCAATAAAGGTTAGGGTTTGCTCGTCGGCATAAAGCTTTAGAATTCATTAGTTAGCCCCCTCAACCTGAACGCGGACATAAAGGTTTTCTTTTGCTTTGAGTTCGTTGACGTGTTGCTCGTCGGCACAGCCACGTAAGAAGCCAAATACAATGAAAGTGATAACCCAGAAAGCTATGAAAGCTTTTGAGCCATCCTTAAAGGCTTGGCTAAGCTTGTACTTTTCAATTCTTTGTTCCATAATCTTCTCACTCATTGAGTAAAAGTCCCTCTCCGTCGAAAGCTAGGGGCTTTTTTGTTATCTGGTGAGATAAATATAGAATATTCTATAAAAGTAATCAATAGAAATTTCTATATATTGTCTATAATTTCTATATTTTCTCTATTAAATTCTTAATTATATAGAGGATATTTTTGTAGTTATTTTATAAAAGGCAATAAAAAACCCGCTCAAGGCGGGCATGTTTCTATATTTTTCTATCCAGCTCTATAAAACTGTCTTCCAATCACTCTAAAACTAGCACCATTATCAGCCGAAACAGTCTTATCTCTATATTTTGGATTAAGGCTATGTAGAGTTAATTTTCCACCCTCTTCCTTGAAGATCTGTTTCAACATTGCTTCACCCTCAAAATAAACAGCATAGAACTCATTATCTTTGATTTCTGTGTCTGCTAAATCAATGGCAAACACATCCCCCGTACAAACATACGGTTCTTGTGAGTCACCTGAAGCAATTGCCAGCTTAACATTCTCTGGCTTAACACCATGTTTTTTAAAAAACTGTGGAGGGAAGTCGTATTTACCAATAACTTCATCAAAATGAAATTCAATGGATTCCCCGTCCCCACAGGCAAACCGTATATTCACCAAATCAATCCAAATTCTTTCGTCTTTTTCTTCTTCTGAGATTACCGTAACTTTCGGAGAGTTTTCAAGAATTTGACTTAGACTTTTGTCGGTATCTTCAACGGATTCGCCAGTTCTCAGCCAATATGGATCTACATTCAAAACTTTAGCTATCTCAGCTAAGTGAGATGAGCCGTGCTTTGCCGACTTTTCTAGGTAGGCATAAGAAGGCTGCCTCATTCCCACAGCTTCAGCAACTTGTTTTTGTGATAGTCCAGCTTTTAAGCGTGATTCTTTCAATCTTTCAGATTGGGTGGACATGCTTTGAATCTCAAACATATAGATCAAACTCAATAATATATAAACATTTCTATCACCTCAAATTTTAACAGGAACAATAAAATAGAAATTTCTATTGCTTTTTGTTGACTAAATATAGAATATTCTATAAATTAGTCTATAAAATATAGAGGAGATGGTTATGCCAACAAGCCAAATAAGTGAGGTGGTTTCCTACTTTGGCAGTCAACGTAAGACAGCTACAGCTTTGGATATCACTCAGCCAACCGTTAACCACATGGTCTCAACTGGTCAGGTTTCTGTTAAGTCGGCTCTGATAATCCAGAAGAGAACAAATGGACTATTTAAAGCATTGGACTTATGCCCTGAATTAAAAAACTACTTCTCAGAATTAACTGTCGTTTAGGTGATCCCATGTCTGAGAAATTAACTGCAAGCATCACGCTGAAATGCACAGATGAAGAAAAACTCAAGTTAGAGCGAATAGCGCGTTCTAGAAAAATGTCACTTTCAGAACTTATGAGAGTGTTAGGCATGGATGCAATCTTCGAAACAGAGGAGATGCTCAAATTATTCCAAGTGCCATTCGATCTGACCACAGATACAGAAGATACAAGGAATACACCCGAACCCTTCGAATTAGAAATGGCACCAAATCCACATAAAACACAGGCACAAAAAAAGCCCAATTGTCGCAACCAATTGAGCCTTATCTGCCATTCCACTGCAAAGCAATGAAATAGGATCGAACAATGAATTTAGCACATAAACACCAAATTGGAAAGCATCCTTCTTTATCAAGAGATAACTCAATTTTAGATAAATTATCTCTTAAAGAAGTGGTGAAAATTAATAGTCAAGGCCATGTATTTTCACAAGCTTTTAGAAAGTTGCTTTGGCTATCAAGCGACAAGGCTTGTGCGTACTGTGGGGATCAATTGACCACATACGAAGAAATGAGAGTTGATCATTTTATTCCAAAGAACTCAGTCAATTGTGAAGAAATCAACAATTACGTGAGTTGCTGTAAATCCTGCAATTCAATCAAAGGGAATAAATCAGTTGAGGAATTTAGATTTAGGTTGGCCGTTTACAAGTCTCAGTTAAGGGGAGTTGTTTCTCCCGGACAAGCTAAGCAGTTGGTCGACTTAGGGGTGAAGCTACCAATTTCCTTGCCTGTATTTTACTTCGAAAAAATGGCTGAGAGGGAATGCTTATGAGCGCATTAATTAAATTCCCTCGGCAGCTTCAAACCGAGAAAGAAAAACCTATGTTCAGCGATAAATTTGACAATGGCTACATCATGTCAAGTCGCTTGTATCGCAAAGAGGTTATGCCTTTTCTAAGTGATGCAGCGCGAAACGTGTATGCAGAACTTGAAAATAGAATTAACGGTTTTCAAAAGGAAACAGACTTTGTTAGTTACAGCCAATTGCAAGGCGACAAGGCGTTAAAAGGTTCTCGAATTTTAGGGCGTGCAACTGTTTCAAATGCCTTAAAAGAGCTTTTGGAATTGGGCGTAATTTCTGTAATTGAGACTGGGAAACAAGGCACAAAATCCTACCGTTTAAATGAAATATCACTAACAGATAAGTTCAAAAACAAAACTAGTTCAAATAAGAAACCAGTTCAGTTAGTGAACCAATCTAGTTCAGTTAGTGAACCGAAACCAGTTCAGTTAGTGAACCGAAACCAGTTCAGTAATGAAACTGACAATAGATATATAGAGAAAAATAGAAATTCTTTAGAAATATGTGAGGAAAATTCAGTTGATTCGGTTTTAAAACTTTGGGTTCCAAAACTTGAAATTTTGAATGCTTGGTTGCAACGAGCAGGCATCGCAAAAATGACTCAAGCGGAAGCTGAAACTTGGTTGCTTGAAATCAACGGGTATTACTCATCAAAAATTGAAGCTGATCTTTTGAATGACACCCAGATGTACACAAACTTCGTGAAGTGGATCAAACGCAGTTACTCAACTCGTAAACCAGCACCACAGCAAATGGATTCTCGAAACGTGAATGACGCGTGGAAGAACAATCCAGTTCAGTACGGAAAAACACTTGAGGAAGTGGAAATACCGGAGGACTGGGTATGAACGCAATGCTTAATCCGGAAGTTCTGCAAGGCTCAGGCTTTTGCACTAAGCACAACACAAAAGAAATCATTATGGGTGGTTTTCAAGGGTGTCCACAGTGTGCAATCGAATATGTGAATGCGGCTAACAAGCAACATGATTTCGAAGTTCAAAAATCTGTACGTGAAAAACATTTTGCTGGCGCAATGATTCCTGATCGTTTCAAAAATGCAGGATTTAAAAATTATCGTCGTGATCATGATGGGCAAATTGAGGCTTACAACCAAACAACTGCCTATGCACGTGAAATCCTCAAATGTGAAGTTAAAAACCTCGTCATGGTCGGCAGTACTGGTACAGGTAAAACACATTTGGCATGTGCAACTGCAAGAACGCTTTTAGCGAAAGGCAATTATGCACGTTACATCACAAGCGAAGAATTGGCTCAACGCATCATGAAAGCGTGGGACAAGGACACGAAAGATCAATCAGAGCAATCAGTAATTTATGAGTTCACTCAATACGATTTATTAATTCTTGATGAGTATGGATTGCATGACCGTGAAAAGCGCTTAGAGCTTGTGCATAAGGTTCTTTACTCACGTTATGACGATGCCAAGGCAACAATGCTTATTTCAAACATGACGCTTGAGCAGCTAAAGGCTGATCTAGGGGATCGTCTATGGTCTCGTTTCCAACATGGCGGCTTAACAGTGGTTGAGTGCAATTGGAATGATGGTCGAGTGGGAGGTGCAGCATGAAATACGGATCAGTATGTTCTGGTATAGAAGCGGCCACTGTTGCTTGGCATGAACTTGGTTTAACACCTGCGTGGTTTTCAGAGATAGAGAAGTTCCCAAGCCAATTGTTAGAGCATCACTATTCAGAAACTCCAAACTTAGGTGATATGACGCTCATTCGTGACCAGGTTAAGTCAGGGGAAGTTCAGGCGCCCGATATTTTAGTGGGTGGTACACCTTGCCAAGCATTTTCTATTGCTGGGTTAAAAAATTCATTAGAAGACGATCGAGGTCAGTTAACACTTGAGTTTGTGAGATTAGCGGATGAAATTGATTCAGCAAGAACTGTTTGCGGACTTAAGCCAGCCATCATTGTTTGGGAAAATGTACCAGGAGTGCTTAACACCAAAGACAATGCTTTCGGCTGTTTTCTGGGAGCACTGTCAGGTTCGGGGTGTGAACTACAACCGGCAGGGAAAAAGTGGACAAACGCTGGTTGTGTGTTTGGACCATCTAGACAAGTCGCTTGGAGAGTCCTTGATGCTCAATATTTCGGAGTTGCCCAACGACGCAAAAGAGTCTTTGTTGTCGCAAGTGCTAGAGCAGGAAGTGTTGCCAAAGTACTTTTTGAGCAAGCAGGCTTGCCTGGGAATCCTATTGAGATCAGAGAAAAGAAAAAAGCTAATTCCGAAGGTGTTGCGAAGGGCCTTACAAGACGTGGCGCAGGTGGACAAAACCTAGATGCTGAAACAGCCACGTTTGTAATTCATGGAGCACAAGATCCACTTGTGAATGAAGATACGGCTCACTGCCTAGGAAGGAAACGAGGACAAGAAAATGCAGTTTTTACAATAAACAAAACCGCTGCGACTCTTACTCGAGGATTTGGTGATCGAGGAATTGATTCGGATCAAATCACAAATGGGAACTGTGCAATTCATTTTAAAGGAGTGAGAAGACTTACACCTTTAGAGTGCGAACGTCTTCAAGGGTTCCCAGACAACTATACAAACATTCCAAATGCTAAGGATAGTCCGCGTTACGCAGCGCTAGGCAATTCTATGGCTGTGCCAGTGATGAGATGGATTGGGGAGCGTTTGCTTGAGACTTTTGGAGAGATTGCATGATGCTTTCAGAAATTAGAAACAACTTGATGAAGCTCGCTGAATTAAAAAGACGACCAGCTTATGACTTGTGTGTTGCCAAGGCCGTGAGAGATGCATTTGCAGATGGCACACCAAATGATTTGAAAGAAGAGTTGATCTGTCTTTTGCGTATTCAAATACAGGAGAAGAAAGATGAATCCGAAGTCTTTTTAAGCCAAGCACAAAAGCGCATGCCAGCTAAGAAAGATGACGTTAAAAAGCTAATCAAATGGGTATCAATGGAGACAGGTAGGGCTGAGCGATTAGCTGATGCTGCTGGACTTGATTCTAGTTTGATCTCGGCAATGAAGAAGAATGGACGCTGCACAATCGATCTTTATAACCGGTTGATGAAAGGCAAAGCAAAAATGATGTTGGGGGAGTTGGAAGCATGAAAACTCAACAAAAACAATTCGCAATATTTGAACGTTACATGGATGTCCTTTTGTACGCAGCCAATGCCACTAAGCCGTTCACAGTAACTGAGATAGTCGAGCTTGTCATGAATGGCAGTCGAGCTTGTGCATACCAATGCTTAGCGAATCTGCACAAGGAAGGTTACTTAACGAAGACCACAACGATTCGTTTTGAGGCTACGCAGAAAACAAAAGAATTATTTGGGGCTAAATCATGAGAATGACTGAACAGCAGTTTGAATCGATACAAAACAAGCGAAATAACGCAGAAAAACGCACATTACAGCTCGATAAAACGAAAAGTGATGTGTGTGTACCACAATTAAATAAAAACGTCTCTACGGGCGAATTAAAGCGAATTAGCGAACGTGACTCAAAAACTATTTTGAAGTGTGAAATTAGCGGTATGGCTCCTTCAGTAAATCACTACTGGGTAGCTAGTGGAAAGAAACGATTTTTAAGCAACAAAGCACGCGATTTTCATGACCTGATCAGAAGCATTGTTCCAGCTCATAAGTCAATTGCACGATTAAAACTTGAAGTCACTTTTCATTTTCCAAATCGTCAATGTCGAGACATCGATAATTACTTGAAAGCGACCATCGATAGCTTAGTGAAATGTGGCCTGTGTGTAGACGATGAACAGTTCGATGAACTAGTCGTTAAGCGCGGAAATATTATTAAGGGCGGACTCATTCAATTACATGTGAGCGAGATCTAAGGGGATGAATATGTTGGTTGATAATAGCGTTTTTCTCGAATCTCCTCGCGCGCGCGCGCGTTTTCAAAACCTTGAAACGAAAAAGAAAGTAAAACAGTTTCGTGTTGCGATGCGTGGTTACAAACGACCTGACTTCAACCGCATGATTCTAGACCTACTTAATCTTGGATGGACGCATGAAAAAATTGCGTTTGTTCTGCCAGTTGCAGGGGCTTCTACAGTGTCAGAGTGGGCACGTGGTGGCGTTCCAAATTTTGAAAACGGTGATGCATTTATCTTGCTTTGGCAGACAGAGACAGGATTGCAGCGTTTTCCGCGTGAGGATGAGTGGTTGACATACAAATACACAGTTGGTCAGCAGGATTTACTAGGCGTTTTAGATGATTTTGCTGCGCAGTTAGATAGCGAACTGGACAAACGTGACGGGGTGAAGGGATGAAAACAATACCTACGCAAATTAAAGAGAAAGCAGGAACAACTGCTGCCGAAGGGAGAAGTGACTTAGTGAGTTTTGCATGGTTTGCCCTTGGAATATTCATGATTGTGGCACCTGCAATCCAGTTTATTACATGGAGCTAACCAATGACCACATTCAAAGATGTTCAAAACGAAGTGGTAGTAGTTGAGTCGGTAGAGGGTGAATATCTCACTGCCGATGAGTACTATTATGAAAGGATTGATAAGCTCAAACAAGAAGAGATGCGACAAAGAAAGGAAGTGGCAGCAATTGTGGAAAAACATATGATTTTTGCAGCCACAATCGCTTTAGGTGGTTTGGGATGGTAGATCCTAATTAATCACACAACAAACCTAAACACTAGACAGCAAACACTAGCCCTATTCACAACGAATGGGGCTTTTTTATGGCTGGCAAACGACAAATTCAGACACCGGGTGTAACTGTTGAGCAGAATCAAGAACAACAAGCAGAAACACCAGATGTAAACCAAGACACATCAACTAAAGAACAAGCTGATGCTGCATTGGAACACATCACTAAAACTGATGAGAAACCAGATATTCAGAACGCTGAACATGAAGGCTCTTACATTCCTCAACTGCCTGATTGGGTTTCTCAAATTCTCGAAAACCAAGAGCGTATCGAGCAAAAACTTGATGCTGTTCTGTCTCAATCTTCTCCTGAAGCTCCAAAGGCTAAAGCTAAAGGCCGATTCAAAATGGTTGAAGGCAAAGGTCACGTTTGGGTGGAGGAATAACCATGTGCGGACCTTCAAAGCCAGTACAGACCGATCCAGAGGCTGAAGCACAAGCGGCAGCAGACAAGGCAGCTCAAGAAGCCAACAAGAAAAAAGCTCAACGCAAAGTTTGGAGCCAAGAAAGCGTGCTCTCTAGTGCAGCAGCTCCAACACAGCCAAACGGCAAAACAACTTTAGGCGGTGGTTAATGGATATTCAGGCTAAGCAATTATGCGCTCGGTTGGGGCAAATGAAGCTCAGCCGATCTATTTATGAGGCGCATTGGGGTGAGTGCTACAAGTACGGTGCTCCAGAGCGTCAACAATCATTTGTAGGTTCCGATCCTAAATCACAGCGTGAAAAAGAACGTGCAGACCTAGTTGATTCAACAGCAGCCGAAGCAATCCAGCTACTTGTATCAATGATCATGTCAGGTGTTACGCCTGCCAATTCTATTTGGTTCCAAGCTGCGCCCGATGGTGTTGATGATGTATCCGAACTAACAGACGGTGAACGTTGGTTGGAAGAAGTTTGTCAATTCATGTGGCGTAATATTCATGCTGCAAACTTTGATAGTGAAGCTTTTGAAACTATCACAGACGTAACCGTTGCAGGCTGGGGCGTTCTCTACACCGATATTAATCACAAAGAGGGTGGCGGCTATGTGTTTGAAGCATGGCCTACTGGTAATTGCTGGATAGGTTCAAGCCAACCTAACGGCATGATTGACATCATTTACCGCGAACATGAAATGACAGCCGAAGCGATGGTAAATGCTTACGGTGAAGATAAGTGCGCAGTTGATGTTGTTAATGCTGCAAGCACTGAGCCTGAGCGCCGATTCAAGTTATTACATGTGATTCAGCCACGTAAAACAAAAGGAGCAGGGCAGCTCAATAAAGATATGCCTTTTGCTTCTTATCATGTGGATATTTCTCACCAAGTTATTTTGAAAGAATCAGGCTATCACGAATTTCCATGTTCAATTCCACGCTTAAGACGTTTGCCTAATTCATCTTATGGCAATGGTCAAATGTCTGTGGCTTTGCCGGATGCTAAGACTTGCAATGAGTTAGTACTTCAAACAATTCGTGCAGCAGATATGCAAATTTGCGGCATGTGGATTGCACAAGATGATGGGGTGTTAAATCCGCATGTTGTGAGTGTAGGTCCACGCAAAGTCATTGTCGCTAATGATGTTGACTCAATGAAGCGCCTAGATGATGGCGTGAACTTCCAAATCGCTGAGTATTTATTGAATAGCCTTCAAAACGGTATTCGTAAAAAGCTCATGGCTGACCAGTTGCCGCCGATTGGTGCTCAGCAAATGACAGCAACAGAAATCAATACACGTGTCGAGATTATTCGCCAGCAATTAGGGCCTTTATATGGTCGTTTGCAGTCTGAATTTTTAATGCCGTTGTTAGATCGCTGCTTTGGTCTTGCTTTGCGCTCAGGTGCGCTTAAGCCACCTCCAAAAGAGTTATGGGGTGCAAACCTATCTTTCAAATTTATTTCCCCTCTAGCACGCGCTCAACGCCTAGACGAGGTGCTTGCGACCGAACAATTCGTAATGTCTCTAAGTCAATTTGCTCAAGTAGATAAATCCGTACTCGATGTTGTCGATTTTGATGCAGCAGCGAATGTGGTGGCACGTGGTCGTGGCGTTCCTCAATCAATTCTCCGTACTGATGAAGAAGTCGCTGAGTTACGTGATGCCCGTCAAAAGGCATTGGAAGAGGAAAAACAAAAAGCAGCGCAACAACAAATGGCACAGCAGATGGGTGGCGTAATCGCTGACGGTGCTAAGGCCGCAATTAATCAAGATCCAAGCCTTATTACAGGGATGGCAAGCGGGGTAATGCAATGATTTATCTAATGTTCGTAGGGGTTTCAATTATTTTGGTGGGCATCATTGCCTACCAGCAAATTAAGTATGAAGAAGTAGAGGTATTACTTTGGGAAGAAGTCCGTGATCATGCGGAAACTCGTAAGCAAATCACTGAATTACAGCATCAAAAGAAAGTTGATATTCAAACAGTGCCAGATAAAGCCATTAGACAGCGATACCAGCATAAGCCATCGGCAGAAGACTACTACTCAATCTTTGAAGCACACCCAATTGGCAGAGTCATTTTAGATGATCTGATCAATAAATTTGGCGGTGTGACCTATGTTCGGGGCGGTCATGACGCTGATCGTGAAACTTGCTTCAAGTCAGGCAAGAAATACGTAATTGACCACATTCTTATCCAAACAAATAACGCTCACAAAGTTCCACAAATTCAATCTGAGGTAACAACTGATGACAACTGAAGCCCAAGCACCAGAACAAACAACAACTGAAACAGACGTAACGACTACGCCGACGGACACCACTGTATTAGGAGGTGATGGAAATCAAGGTGGTGATCAATCTGTAGAGCAAACTACAACACCTGCAACTGTAGCTACACCAGATGATTATGCAGTTGAATTAGAAGGTTTTGACTTTGAAGAGTTCAAAGCAATTGACGAAAACAAAGACTTTCTAAAAGAAGCTCATGAAGCTGGTTTATCAAATGAGCAGCTTGGCTTTGTGCTTGGGAAATATAACGAAATCATCCCTAAAGTCATGGGCCAAATGGCTGAAATGCAAACTGAAAATTGCAAAGAAGCATTGAATCAACTATGGGGCGCCGAGACTCAAGCAAACATTGGTTTAGCTGTCAAAGCAGCTCAAGCGGCTGGTCTTACAGAAGCAGAAATTCAAAGCCCTGCAATTGGCAACAATCCCGCAGTCATCAAGATGCTTGCTCATTTCGGTAAACAACTTGGTGAAGATGTGCCACCTCAGAACACACAGCAAAGCTCTGGCTTAAGTCGTGAAGAATTGATGTCAAGCGAAGCGTACATGGATGCAAACCACCCAGATCATAAACGGGTTTATGCACAAGTTGCGCGCTTATACGAAAAAGAGTTTAAGGGGTAACCTATGGCAACAGTAAATCAAAATCAGATTACGTCTGCGTTCATTCAGCAATTCCATGATACCTTCGATCTGGCTACCCAGCAGATGGAATCACGGTTATTGAAGACTGTAACCAATCGTGGTCGTATTCAAGGCGCTTCATTCACCATCAATGATTTAGGCACAGTGGAGATGGAAGACTATGCGCGCTTCTCTGATACTACTTGGCAAATTCCACAGGCTGGTGTTCGTACTGCAATCATGAGTGATAAAAAATTATTTATCCCGATTGAGCATTCAGACGTTCCAAAGCTTAAAGCAAGTCCTCAAGACAAGTACGCAAAATTGTGGTTAGCAGCACGTGAACGTAAAGTTGATGATGTCATCTATAAAGCAATCTTGGGTTCAATTTCTCGTAAAACTGTTGATGATGCTGGTGACGAGCAAACAAGTGTTGTTTCTCTGCCATCTTCACAAATCATTTTGGCGGGTGCAACTGGCTTCACAAAACAAAAACTTATTAAGGCGAAATCTATTTTCCGCGATAACGAGTGTGATGAAGAGAACGGTGAAGAAATTACCATTCTTTATAACTCCACAATGCTTGAGCAAATCTTGCTTGATACCACTCTTACAAGTGTAGACTTCATGGCAGTTAAAATGCTTCAGGAAGGCTCATTAAGTAAGAAATGGTTAGGTATCAACTGGGTTCCATATAACAAATTAAACAATGGTGCAGGCGGTGCAACTGAACGTCGTACTGTTATGTATACAAAAACTTCAACACATTATGGCGATGCTCCAATCGCTCAGTTCAAAATCAATGAACGTGCGGACAAAAACAACATCATGCAAATGGGTGGTGTTCAGTCTATGGCGGCAGGTCGTGCAAACGAAGACAAAGTGGTTGCAATTGACTTCTTGATTTAACACTTTCACCCCACTGTATGGGCATGCGGTGGGGTGCTTTTTATACCCAACAAAGCAACTCAAAACCTCAGTCAACATAACCAAAATGGCTGAGGTTTTTTTATGACTATCACAAATACAAGCATCTGCAATGAGGCTTTAAACCTTTGTGGGGCTAAGTCGATTAATAATTTAGAGGATGGTACAGATAACGCAAGACGTTGTGCTGCCTTATATGATTCAACACGTAAAGCACTCTTACGCATGCATCCGTGGTCGTGTGCAAAAAAGCGTGTAGTACTCGCACCAACTACAACACATCCAACCTTTGGATATAAAAATGCATTCCCATTGCCAAAGGATTTCTTGCGAGTTTATGACCCAAATACACAATGTTTTGAGATAGAAAACCGCCACATTCTTTCTAATCAAGATTCAATTCAATTGGTATACATCTATGACAATGACAACGAAGAAACATGGGATTCCTTACTCGTTGAGGCTATGGCGTTATATCTATGTTCCAAAATCGCTAAGCCAATTACAGGAAGCCAAGCGGAGTCGGACAGCGCATATCAAAAACTAATGAACCTTTTGAAACAGGCTAGAGCTATCAATGGTCAAGAGCGCCCAGCTCAAGACTTCTTTGTGGGTGAAGCCAACTTAGTAGAGGTGCGCTATTAATGAAAACTTCAGTCATTAAGAATAATTTCAGCGCTGGTGAATTGTCCCCATTTCTTGAGACGAGAACAGACATACAGCAGTATGCGAATGGTGCACGTGAACTAACTAATGTCATCCCATTGGTTGAGGGCGGTGTCAAGTCAAGACCAGGCACGTTTTTTAGATCCTTATTTGCAGGTGCTATTCGGTTAATCCCATTTGTAGTGAACTCAGAGCGCACATATCTAGTTATTTTTAAAGCAAGTCAGATCGTTGTTTATGACCCTAGAACGTATGCAACCGTAACAACTCTGACTTCACCATATACATCGGCACAAATCAATGATGTGCAATTTGTACAGTACCGGTACAGCATGTTCATGACGCATAGTGAAGTGCCTGTATATCGATTCAGATGTTCAGATGACTTTACTAATTGGGAGATGGATGTATTTAACTACACCCATCCGCCTTTAGATGATGAAAACTCACGAAGTCCTTTTCGTAAAGGAACCCCAAGCGGGAAAGAGTTAGGGTCAGCAGTTACTTTCACACTTAGCCCGATTCCTATTTGGTCTGAAACGGTTGACTATTTAAAGGGTGATGTAGTCTGGTTTGATGACAAGTACTATCAATCTTTACGTGCCAATACTAATAAAACACCTCCTTTGAATGCCACAGATTGGGTGGAGGTTCCTGCGTCAGAGGCTACAGCAGTATTTACTAGTGCAGATATTGGAAGCTATCTCGATGTGAATGGGGGGATTATTAAGATTACTAAGCTTAATAGCCCTGAAGAAATTGTAGGCGATGTTGTTAAAGAGCTTGAATCAGATACTGTTGCTATTGAGCGTTCATGGACTATTACACCGCCTGCATTTAATACTACAAATGGTTATCCGCGTTGTGTGACATTCTTTAAACAACGTCTAGTCTTAGCTAATACAAAGGCTTCGCCTAATAAAATTTGGTTAAGTGCTGTTGGTGGAATTTCTAGCTTCTTGGAAACTACAGAAGATGCAGATGCATTTAGCGTTGTTTCTGCTTCAGGCTTATCTAATTCAATTCTTTTCCTTGAGTCTACGCGTGGAATTGTGTGCCTAACTTCTGGTGGTGAGTACATGATAAGCGCCGATGGAGCACTTACGCCTACCACAGTTGAAATCAATGAACATACCTCTTATGGGGCATATCCACTAACTCGACCTTGCCGAGTTGGTAATGAACTTTTGTTTGTACAGCGTGGCGGTGAAAGACTTAGAGCCTTGTCATATCGATATGAGGTTGACGGATTGGTGTCGCCCGAAATTAGTGTAATGGCTTCGCATATTGGTGAAGCGCACGGTGGTATTGATGAGATTACATACCAGCAGGAGCCGCAATCAATTGTTTGGTGCAAGTTGGGTGATGGAAAAGTTGCATCAATCACATTCAACCGAGATCAAGAAGTGTTGGCTTGGGCGCAACATGACTTTGGTGGTTCAGTAATTTCAATGTGTTCACTTCCTACAAAATTGGGTAGTGATAAGTGCTTCATGTTGATCAATCGAAATGGATCTATTTGCCTTGAAGAGGTTCATGAAGATGCGAACATGGATTCTCAGCGTGATGTAGCTATTGTGAATAATGCTGTAGATGTGTCGAATGCGATTTATCTTGGTAGTTATTCACTGTTGATGAACCCTGAAAACTCTTTTTACACAGTATCTTATGAGCAAGAAGGCAACAGCTTAAAGATTCTTAATGGTACAGAAACAGGAACTATTCAGCTTGGCAAAGCATTTAATGGCGTTGTGGATTTATTCCCGCCAGAAGTGGCACAGAACCCAGCTACCACAATGTTTAGTAAAGCCAAAGTATCTCGCGTTGCATTTGTATTTAGAAATACTCTAGGCCCACTTTTTAATGGACAGATTTTAGAGTTATTTGACTTCAGCCATACCCCTATGGATGGGCAAAAACTCTTTACTGGCAGACATCTTTATGAGGGTGGAAGCTTTGATGATATCTATAAAACACAGCTTCGAATAACACTCAACAAACCGCTACCTTTCCACATGCAAGCTTTAGCTATAGAGATTTCAGTTAATGAGCGATAAGCATGAAAGTTCGTGTGGCTACCCTTGATGATATTCCTACATTAGTCGAGTTTGGCAAATCATTTATGAGTGAGGCGCCAAACTATCGTGACCGTGAATACATTCCAGAAAAAGCAGAAGAACACTACAAAGAACTCCTTAAAAATGGCGTGATTTTCGTTGTTGAGCATAACGGACATGTTTGTGGTGGCTTTGCTGGTGGAATTGGTAAGGAATGGTTTAACGACCAAAGAATTGCTTTTGACTACGTAATGTATGTCATTCCTGAGTTTCGTAAGACAAAGATTGCTTACATGCTCGTTGATGCCTTCATCAACTGGTGCAAGCTCATGAAAGCTGACCGCATTCAATGCGGCACTACAACAGGTATTGAATCTCTAGGGTGTATTCGTCTTTATAGGCATTTTGGCTTTCGCGAATACGGCACTGTACTTGATATGGGGCTAAACCATGAGTGAAATTATTTCGCCAGATAATACCGAACTTCTCACTTATGTTTTAGGTGAGATTCATAACAAACTTTATATCGATGTCGTTCGGGATCTTAAGCAGCAAACAGAGCAAAAATTAGAATCTGGTGAGCTTGAACCAGCAGAGTTTCCTATTACCCATCACTTTTCAGATGGTGTCTACATGCGGCAAATGGATGCCAGTGCGGGAACATTCTGTGTAAGCAAAATGCATCGTACTGAGCATCAAAATATCCTGCTAAAAGGTGCTTTAACCATCATTACTGAAGACGGCTTGGTGTACTTAGAAGCGCCGCAAGTGATTAAGTCAAAGCCCGGGACTATGCGCGTAGGTTATTTCCACCAAGATACAACTTGGATAACCATTCATCCGACCCATGAAACAGACCTTGCAGCTATTGAGCGTGAAGTAATAGTTCCAGATGAAGAGATTGAGCAGTTCCTAGCATCAATTGGGCATGAACCTAAGGAGATTTTACTATGTCATGGTTAGCAACTGGTGCTGCCGTGGCAAGTGCAGCTTTGGCAGCATATTCATCTTATTCACAATCAAAAACAGCAGAGTGGCAGGCCGAAGCGGATGCGTCTGCTCAAGCTTCACGTGGTCGGCTTGAGGCTGAGCGAATCTTAAAGCAAAAAGCTAAACAGCAATCTATTGCGCGTGCTGCGGCTGCCGAAAGTGGGCTAGATGTCAATGAAGGTACGGCAATTAAAATTAATGATGAAATTGAACGCGCTGGTCAATACGATGCTGAAATTGCGCGGCAAACTGGATTTAACGCATCTCAGCGGTTAAAGGCAGAAGCTGATCAGTATGGTAAGAATGCAAATACCGCTTTGGCTTCTGGTGCATTAAACATGGTATCAGCGGGTGTTTCAGCTAAGAAGGGGTGGAAATAATGGCACGAATCCCTATGGGCAATTTTGGTAATGCTTTGCCAGATGTGCAAGAAACTCGATTGCCTGCAAGTAATATAAATATGCTTGCTGATGCTGTTGGTAATTTTGGGCAAGTTGTCACACAGCAGGCACGTATCAATGATGAAAAACAACGTCAAGAGGAAGTAACCAATAAAAATATCGAGCTTTACAATAACAAGATTGCCGAAAAGGAAGGGCAATTAAAGCTTGATGAGTCATTATCTACTGACTTCAATGACAAAGTGGTTGATATAAAAAACCGTCTTGGTAATGGTGTTATCAATGCCAAGCAGGCTGATGAGGAATTAAATACTTTCTCAACGCAAAAGTTTGCTGAATTGCAGCCTAATTTACCCGGTCATGCACAAGATGAATTAAAAAAATATTGGGATAGTAATGTGGTGCGCCAGCGTTCTTCATTCATGCCTTTGCAATTGCGTGCCGATGAACAAAAAGGCGGGGTGTTGGCCGACCGCTTTTTTAATGTTGCTACACGTATGGGGCGTGAAGAAGGAAAAAAATATCTATCCGACAACTTAATCGGCCTGCCGCTGTCAGAAGCTCAAAAAAGTGAACTTGCAATTAAGTATGAAACGGCCCGTGATGTAAACGATGTCAACTCAAAAATCACCGAAGCCATTGCAGCAAATGATATTGACGCCCTAAAAAACACAGCTACCAGTTTAAAAGATTACAAGTTTATTGATGGCGGAACAGTTCAGAAATTCCAGACCGAAATTCAAAGTAAAGTTACTACTCTTCAGCAACGTCAACAAGTTAATGAAAACAAGCGGATCAATGAAGCTGAAAAAGTAGTTAATGATTATATTCAAAGCACTTTAACAGGGCGACCACTTGATTTGACCTATCAAAGCAATGTTGAGGAAGCTGTGAAGGGCACACCATCAGAAGCAGAGTTTCAATTTTATAAAAAACAATCTGCCGATTTCATTCGTTTTCAAGCCTTGCCAACTGATCAACAGCTTGCGGAAATCAATAGCCGTAAAGCGAAGATGAAAAATAGCTCATCGGCTGATCCTGTAGCAGAAAACAAAATCATGACTACCTATCAGAGCATTTATGACAATAAATTAAAAACTGCTAAAGAGAATCCCACTCAAGCTTTGCGTGAAAAGGGTATTCAACTACCAGAAATAACACCACAAACTGTCAAGTCAAATCCTGATGATTTTGCAAAAAGGATTATAACCATAGGTTCTTATCAAGTTGCACAACGTGACAAGGATCCGAACGCCACTATTAAGCCGATTCCAAATGAAGCATTGCCAGCTGCAAAACAAGCTTGGGAAGAAGCGACTGTAGATCAAAAGCTTAACCTGATTAGCTCTATGATCACTCAAACTAAAGGCATTAAAAATGGTGCGAAAATTTGGGGCGAAGCTTTGGGTCAATTGGGCAATGGTGATGCAGCCTATCAAATGGCTGGTTATGCGCGTGCAAACAATTTCCGCTCGGATGCTGGCTTAGACGTAGCAACGGCAATTGTTGCAGGGAAACAGGCACTTAAAAATAAGCAAATGATTCAACCTAAAGATGCTTTGCTGAAAGAAAAGTTTAATCAGTATGTAGGGCAATCTGTTTCAGGTGAAACAGCTAATCTTAACTATGCTGCATTCCAGTCTATCTATGCTTATCTCACCGAAGCACGTGGGCAAACTCACAAGGATGCAGACGAATACAAAGACGAGATAGGTCGCACCGCATTGGGGCTGGCTACTGGTGGAGTTTATACGCAAAAGGGCGGGTTTAAGGATTATACAGATCGCGGTATTTCAGATTGGAAAGTGTCTAAACCATACGGAATGACTGACTCAACTTTTGAATCGAAAGTCCAGAAAGGCTATTCAGATATTTCTAAAGCAACAGGTATGTCTGTAAATGATCTTGATAACTTTCGTTTATCTCGTTCAACTACTAAAGCGTCTAATGGCGACTTGATGTACGACCTTATTAACGAGCGTGGTCGTCCTCTGGTTGTAAAAGGTGCTGTTTGGCGTATTCGCATGAGTGGGGTAACTAAATAATGAGCAACTGGTTATCAGATTTATCTAGCGAAAATCAACAAGACTTTGAAGAACTCAATAGCAAAGGCTTGCAACATCCTGACATTCGACCAAATGAACCTAGCGCTTTCTCTGGTGCAATCTCTTCACCTTTTCGTGGTGCTGCAATTGGTTTAAACAAAGTTGGTGATGCGATTTCGGCACCGATCGATGCAGTTGTAGACCGTGTTAGCTACAGCTTAAAAGATGTATCTACAAACGAATTTATTGAACCGTACGAAGAATACAAAGCTAAGCGCGAAAAGGCTCGAGATAATCTTGTTTATGGAACTATTGATAAGCTAGAAGATAAAGAAAATACAGGGGTAGTAGGTCGTTTCGGGGTTGGTGCTGGCGATTACTTATTTCGCGGTTCTTTAGGTGCGGTCACTGGTGGTATGGTTGGGGCTGCAACACTTACGGGTGGCTCTACAGGTAACTATGTTTACACTGATTTAACTCGTAATGGAGTTGATGAAAATACAGCTTTGCAGGTAGCTGGTGTGAATGCTGTAGGTGATGCTGTCGGTACAGTTTTGCCAATGAGTTACGGCTTTCGTGGTACAGGTGGAATAATTAAGGATGCTGCCTTATCAATTGGTGGGGCGACTGGCTTAAATACTGCTACGCAATATGCTAGTAATCAGATTCTTGAAGCGGCTGGCTATGACAAACAAGCTAAACAATATGAAGTTACGGGCGAATCAGTAGCAACTGACTTGCTTTTAAATGCTTTGATGTTTGGTGGTGCACGTTATTTAGGTTCAAAACAAAACAAATTAGACCAAGATGTTGATACAGAAATAAATCAATTAAATACCGATGATTTTGAAACCCGCAATGATGCGATAAATGACACCTTGGTTAAAAATAGTTTTGAGTTTGAAGATACGACATTGCCTGTGCGTACAACAGATCCAGTTCAACAAAACAATCATTATAAAAATTTAGATGCTGCTACCGACCAGATTCTAAAAGGGCAGACTGTTAGTGTACCGTCCAAAGTGCAAGGAGAGCCGCGCAAAACCACATTTGACTATGCGAATAGCTCTTTACCTACCAATGCAAAACAAATTGCACTACGTGCAAAACAGGACGGAGTAGACCCTAGCGTTGCGCTAACGATTAGCCATATCGAAACAGGCGGACAATTTAGCCATACCGCTAAAAACCCAACCTCAAGTGCTTATGGCCTTTTTCAGGTTTTAGATGACTCTTGGAAAAACTTAGGCGGCAAAGATCGTAATAACGTAGATGAGCAAATTCGCATTGGCTTAAAGCATATTAAACAAGCCAATAGTTACATCCGTAAAAGCTTAGGTCGCGAACCTGTAGCACATGAGCAGTATTTGGGGCATTTGCTTGGACCAGGGGGAGCAGTCAAAGTACTTGAGGCAGACCCAAACCGACCATTAATTGATGTAGTTCGTTCATACGATAAGAAAAATGCAGATGCCATTGTTAAAAATAACGGCATGGCTGGCATGACTGTAGGTCAAGCTATCGATAAATGGCGCAACAAGTGGAACCAGTTAAGCTCACGGTATGGCGAGGCTAGTCCAGCTTTTGGGATGGATGGCTCAAGTTACGACTTTGCCTATGAAGTAAAGGACTGGGGCGATTTAATCGCGTCTAACGACCGCTTGTACGGTGTAAACCCGCTTTACCCAAGTGAGTTACAACCACGTGACCGAACCCGTGAAGCATCACGCCAACAAATTGAGCGCATGGCCGATGACTTAAAGCCTGAACTATTGGGTGAATCTTATAAGCTTTCAGATGGTGCGCCAATTATTGGCCCTGACAATATCGTTGAATCTGGTAACGGTCGAACTTTAGCGATTGGACGAGCTTACGAAAATGGTCGGGCAATTGCATATCAAGACTTTGTGAATAATTGGGCTAATCAACGTGGCATGGATATAACAGGCATGAAACAGCCTGTTTTAGTGCGTACACGTCTTAGTGATGTTGACCGTGTGCAATTCGCTAGACTTGCAAATGAAAGTGATGTGGCGCAATTCAGCGCGACTGAGCGTGCTATGAGTGATTCAGATCGTTTACCAGATTCAACGCTACTCAAAATTAATAGTGATGGTTCTATTAATATCGATGGCTCAATGGATTATGTCCGAAGCTTTGTTGATCAGTTGCCACAGTCTGAGCGTGGATCAGTAATTACTGGTGTTGGCCGCTTATCACAAGAAGGTAAGCGCCGAATTGAATCGGCAATTGTACAGCGTGCTTATGGTGATTCAAATTTAGTAACTCGACTATCTGAAAACTTGGATGATGATAGTAAGAATGTTTTAAATGCTTTACTCCGTTCGGCTCCGCAATTGTCACAGCTTAACGATTTAGTGAAGCAGGGCGGACGCTTTGAAAATTCAATTTCAAAAGACTTGGCACAAGCCGCGCAAAAGCTTTCCGACATTAAAGCCAATGGGCAAACCGTCCGCGATTATTTAGATCAAGGCCAACTTATTGATGATGGATTAAGTGATGGAGCAAGAAGATTTCTTGAGGTATTTGATAATAACCGCAAGAGCGCAAAGGCAATTAGTGAATCCATTAGCTCTGAGATTCAGTCCATTGAAAAAATGGGCGACCCGCGACAAGGTTCATTGTTTGGCGACACGCCAGAAGGACAAGCTGCTCTTGATGTAATCTTCTCAAATCCAGATCAACCAATTGCAGTGAATCGTATTAATTCACTTGGTGAGCCAGAAGAATTTACGATGACATTACGTGACTATCACGCTGAACTTGAAGCAGAAATTAAGCAAGCGGATATGGATATTTTAGCAACTCAAACCGCATTGAACTGTGCTTTGCAATTTGGCTAATGCATAACACAACAAACCCCCACAAATTAAATGCTCAGATAGCTAAAATTATCTGGGCATTTTTTATGAAAGAACAATGCAAACAAACCGTAGCTAAAGCACTTGGCAAGCAATCACTGTCCGCTCAAGAGGCAACAGATATCGAAGCACGTATCAACGAAACTATGCGTAATATGGCGCGCAAGGACCGTGATAAATGGCGCAATCTTTCTGATGCTGAAAAACTGACAGAGGCATCAAAGCAAGTTGCTATCGATATTCAAGAACAATTAAAACGCAAACATAAAATTGCAGCTCAAGACATTCTTAAACAATCCCAAAATATTGCAACACTAGACCATGGCAAGCTTTCATCAATGGAGGTTGTAGACCGTATGGTTGCGGCACATGGTGATATGTCGGGCATTCAGTCTATTGATTCAAAAGCGCGTGGTATTGCAGCTATTTACCGTGGTGAGCTCGTGGATTTCTACACCAATATTAAAGGGGGTTTAGGAATTTTCACAGATCAAGAATTAGTGCATAAAATTGTGCGTGAGCGTTTCGGCGACAATACAGGCGACCCATTAGCCAAAAAAATTAGCGATAAGATGGGCGATGTTTTTGAAGCCATGCGTGACCGTTTTAACCGGAACGGGGGCGACATTGGAAAGCTTGATAATTGGGGATTGCCACAAACGCATAACTTAGAAAAAATTGCTAAGGCAGGTAAAGAGGCTTGGGTGAGTAAATCTGAATCACTAATCGACACACGTCAATATGTGCATGAGAACGGTGATTACTACTCACAGCAAGAAATACGCTCATTACTAGATTATACCTATGACACCCTATCAAGTGACGGAGCAAACAAAATCGAAGTGGGCCGACAAGCTACAGGTGCAGGCACATCAAAAGTGACTAATCGCCATGGTGAAAGTCGGGTTCTTCATTTTAAAGATGCTGATGCATGGCTTGAATATCAATCTGAGTTCGGCGGCATGCAATTTGTGGATCTGGTGGAAGCTCATGTAAATGGTCTTTCTAAAGATATTGCCATGGTAGAAAACTTGGGAAGCAATCCAAAAACAGCTTTAAAAATTTTAATGGATGCTGCAGCAAATAAAGACTGGGAAAAAGGGATTGAAGACAACAAAACTAAATCTTCTCGTAAACGTGCACAAGTCATGTTTGATGAGTTTAGCGGGGGTAATTCTCCTCAGTCTCAAGTGCTTGCAAACTTAGGTCTAGCGTATCGATCAATGAATGTGGCCTCCATGCTAGGCGGCACTACCATTGCATCGATCGCAGATCAAGCAACTATTGCAAAAACAACTAGTGTGCATGATTTGTCATATCGTAAAGCTTTTGGAGAATTAATCGGGCAACTAAACCCCGCCAATAAAGCTGATCGAGAACTAGCGCATAGTTTAGGTCTGGCCACAGAAGAAATGCTAGGCTCAATTGCACGCTGGTCAGATGATGGGCTCACAGCTACTTATGGTAAATCAGAGAAATTAGCTCGTATATCAAGTGGTGTTGCAACCCAAGTAATGCGAGTGTCTTTTTTAAATGCTCTTACTTCTGCTTCAAAGGTTGGATTTACTAAACAGCTTATGGAGAAGTACGGCCGTTTAAGTCGATCAAAAGCTTGGAATGACTTAGATCCACAAGATCGTGAATTGCTTTCAAATACTGGTTTAAATGAACGTGCTTGGCAGGTATTTCAATTGGCTGAACCAGTTGTGGACCGCAAGGGCAATCAATTAATGTCAGCTCGATCTATCTATGAAATTCCTGATGAAAAACTACTAGCGACAATGGATAGTGATGTTAAAACTCTGGTAAATAATATCGATAGTCAAATTAAAGAACTTGATAGTCGTAACGCTTTAGATGACCAGCGCATTGCTAACAAATCACAACGCAATGATGAGATTAAGCGCCAATTGTCTCAACGCTTATTAGACTATGCGAATCGAAAAGACAGTAAAGCGCAGGCAGAAAAGCAGGCTTTACAAGATCGTATTGATTTATTAGATGCTCAACAAGAATTTGCCAAAGCTCGTGCAGATATAAATACTTACTTGCAGGCAGAAAAGCAGGCTAATAGGGTTCAAGACTTCCTTCAGCAAGTTGAAGAGGGGCGACACTCTGACAAAGTTGCGCAAGATACCCGTAGAAATGTTGAACGTAATGCCCGTCAGTTTGGAAATAATGCGGAATCGTTAGGATATCGCTTAGGAAATAGTGAGCGCAGAATCACTGAGCTTAGAGCAAGAATGCGCAAGGCTGACAGCGAAGCAAATAAAACGATTTCAAAAAAATATAAAGATCTAGATAAACAGGTAAATGATCTAGATAAAGAATTTAATGAATATCAGTCTAAAGTTAATGAAAGACAAGCTCGAAGAAACTCTATTTCACAACGCTTAACAGATAGCATTGATAGTGAAAAGCAGCTTCTAGCAAAACAAATTAAGGATCAAGTAGCCTCACAGCTTCAAGCACACTTACTTGATGAACAGGGCATGGCAGTAATTGAAGCAGGTCTACGCGAACGTACATGGTTTAATGTAGGTGCAAAAGGAACAATCTCTGGAGAAATTTTTAAAGGGATTATACAGTTTAAATCGTTCTCAGCAGCATTCTTAATGCGGCAAGGTAGTCGAACCATGGCTCAAGAAGGTTTAAAAGGTAAAGCTGCCTATGCTATCCCTTTGGCTGTAACTATGACTTTACTTGGAGGGCTTGTTGTTCAGTTGCGTGAATTATTAAACGGCAATGACCCGCAAACGATTTATGATAGTAATGACCCTAAGAAGGCTGGGAACTTCTTTATGCGATCACTTGTTGCTGGTGGAGGATTGCCAGTACTTGGTGACATTTTAGTTGCTGGTACTGATACTTCTGGCCGTGATGCTAACTCTTTTGTGTCTGGTCCATTTGGCGGTGACTTCTCTGGATTACTTGGCTTAACTGTTGGTAACTTAACCCAATACAATGAAGGCAAAGACACAAATTTCGGCAACGAAGCTTTCAAATTTGTGAAAAGCAAAATACCAGCACAGAACTTATGGTATACAAAAGCAGCAATTAATCGTATGTTCTTTGATGAAATTCAAGATACCATTGCCCCCGGCTATCGAGAGAAAGCTTTACGAAAAGCAGAACGGCAACAAGACCGTGAGCGCTTCTGGGGTGATGATATTAATGATATTAGAGCGCCTAATTTTGAGAGAGTAGTAGAATGATTAAGGCTTTAAGTTTAATAACAATATGTATTTCAATGGTTGCTTGTGCCACTGTTGGAAAATTTGAAAAAAGAATGGATGCAAAAAAAGGGCTAACCAAATCAGAATTAATAAATGATATGGGGATCCCAGCAAGAGAATACAAAACGGAAGACTTTGAGATATTGGAATATTATCAGAGTGATAATGTGAATTTACCAAGGTCAAGCACATCATCTATAGTCGGAAGTACAGTATTAACAAACACTACGGGCGGATCGTATAGTGTTGACTGCAAACTAGAGTTTAAATTAGTGAATGGCGTTGTAACTAACTATCGTTATAAAGGAGATTTATGTAGGTCTAACTAAATCCACCCAACAAACCGCCACACAAGCCCTTGTATATATGGCATATATGCGAGGGCTTTTTTATGCGTGATGATCAAATAGAAAAAATCAAAAAAATGTCAGAAGACATTGCCGACGACATGCTCGAAACTGCTTATGTTGCCTTGGGTACGCCACTTGATAGTAAACAGAATCGTGGTGATAAAGGATTTATGTACAAGATCGTTAAAGATCAAGCGGGAGTCATCGCAACAATTCAGCGAATTCTAGATATTAAGTCGGGGAAAATTCCACCTATTAGTGCAACACAAGCCACGCAAGAAAAGTATGAACAGTCATTAATAGAAAAAGCAGAAAGAGAAGCAGAGAAACTTAGACAACGGATGAGCTGATGAATAAACCAAAAATCAGCTTTCTAGCTTTCTTTCTTCTATGGGCTGATGTTCAAAAATGGAAAGTGCCGGATTTCCATGTGCGCGTGTGTGATTTTTTAGAGGCATTCTATTTAATCGTAGGCTGTGTTGCGCTCTTAATGATGCCGCGTGGACATTCTAAATCTACGATTCTGGACGTCTTTAACGCTTGGGTAATTTATTGTTGGCCTGAAACTCAAATATTACATCAAGGCACCACCGATTCAGATGCTTATAAGTGTAGTAGTGGCACTAGGGATGTGCTTGCACGACATCCGTTAACAATTGATTGCCATGATGTAAAAATTAAAAAAGGGGAAACAGAGCGTTGGTTTGTAAATGGCACAAATGATGTGCGTTATGGAACGATGCTAGCTAAGGGTATTTTATCTGGTGTGACTGGACATCGTGCGCACTTCATTCAAAACGATGACGTAGAAACGCCTAAAACTACAGGCACACCTGAAGCTAGAGAAAAGCTACCACAACGACTTACAGAGCAAACACACATTGCAATACCTGGTGCACGCGAATTGTGGATTGGTACACCTCACACATATGATTCACTTTATGAGCAAATTAAAAAACTAACTGACGTAAAGTGCTTAATTCTAAAAATGTTTGAGCATGAGAAGCGTGTAGAAAACAGTGAAAAAGGACAAAAAGTCTTATTGGATTTTGAGCCTATTCACTCATTCACTGGCATTGGAAAAGGTTCAAAATACTTCAAAAAGGATGAAGGTTACACCTGTATTCAAAAAGGTAATCTTTGGGAAATTACTATTCATGAAGAACATTATTTAATTGATTTCTATTCTGAAGGTATTTGGCCTGAACGTTTTACTGCAAAGGAGATGACCAAAAGACGTGAGAAATGTAAAACCCTCAATGAATGGGATTCGCAATATCAAATGCATGCCAAGCCAATTGGTGATGTGCGTTTAGATCCTGACAAGATTCTTGCCTATGACTGTGAGCCGCACTTAAGGCGCGCTAATGGTGAAATCATTCTTATGCTAGGTGAGCGTCAAATGGTTGGCGCATCTCTCAAATGGGACCCATCTTCAGGCAAACTAAAATCGGATGTCTCATCAACAGCGCTATTTTTTCATGATGCTCTAGGTAATAGATATTGGCATAGATCAGTTGCATTAACTGGGCCTGATGTAGTGACAGATGATGCTGGAAATATTGTTGGTGGTCAGGTTTGGCAGCTTTGCGATTTAATCCAAGAATTTAATGTTCCAAGAGTTGTTATAGAAACTAATGGCATCGGAGGTTTTGCTCCTTCATCGCTTAAAGGGGCGCTAAAAAAACGTGGAATCCAGTGTGGTGTGACTGAGCAACACGCAAGTCAAAATAAAAACAAACGTATCCTTGAAGCAATGGAAGGACCTTTAACATCAGGTCTTTTATGGGCGCACATTTCAGTTTTAGAAGATGATAAAGGGGAGGATTCACCACAAGTCAAACAAATGCGTGAATGGAACCCAGCCATTAGCAGTCAACCTGATGATTTTCTTGATTCTGCTGCTGGTGCAATTGTGGAACAGCCTGAGCGCATCGGGAAAATACACAACAAAAATGCTGTTAAGGAAGCCGTTAATTGGAGGACAAACGGTGGCGTGTATGAAGCCACAGTAGACTTTGATTAGGGGTAGGCTATGGCAGTACCAGAACAAACGCCATATATAGAATATATAGCAAATGGGGTTACCACAACTTTTGGGCTGGGTTATGAATGTGATAATCCAGAAGAACTAATAGTTACCAAAGATGGACATGAGCCGCTTGTAGGTAGTTGGAGCTTGGTTAGTAACAGTGTAGTTTTTAATGAAGCACCCAGCATTAATACTAAGATAGTTATTGAAAGAAGCACGAAGTTAAATCGCGTTACTGACTATCAAAGTTATGACAATTCATTTAGACCAGGCCCTGTTAATTCTGATTTCGATAGAATTATTTTTATGATTCAGGAAATCTCTGCTCGATTAATTCGGGAGATTAATGGACGAGAACTTAGTGATTCAGAATTAACCCAGTTTGTTAAAGACTATGTAGAGTCTATTTTATCAATCAATAATCCTGAGGCCATTACTCTAGTACTTGCTGATATTGTTCAAACCACTATTGATGGAAACACTCAGACTCAGCAAGAGTTTAATGAATATATTCTTGAATATATTAATATTAAATACCCAAGTATTACTGAATTTATTGAACAAATTCAGGATGCTTTTGACACTTTTAAAGATGATACTTTAGCCACAGTAAATGCAGCAATTGAAGCTATTCCGCCCGCAGTCGATGCAGCAGTAGCAAACGCTGGCAATATGATTGGTGCCGCTAACAAGGCAGCTTTAGATTTAATTACTGATAAGCCAGTAGGTCAAAATGCAATGCTTGATAACGGTGATATTTACCGTTGGAATGGCACATCTTGGGTTTTTACTGGACTTAACTATCTAAACGCATCATTAGAAGAACGTCGAACCGTAGAATCCAATCGTCCGCAAAACCCTAACAAGCTTGATTTTAAGCAAGTGACATTTTTAACAGCACCAACTGTTCTTGTTGGTACTGCTACATATCCATATAGGAACGGGCTAAAGCAATTAAAGCTTGTCAGTGCATCAACCGGTTCGCCTATTACTGTCTATTGGGAATTTCCAGTATCTCAATTCACCCGAGATTTCTCTGGTTCCATCACTGTTGAAGGCTTAACAAGTGGTTCAAACGGTGTGGTTGGAATTGAACAGCGAAATGATGCTGGTTCTTTAATTTCTTCACATTATGCAGCTACAGGTATTACAGCAGCAGTCACAAAACAAACCTACAAAGTGAATGTGCCAAGCGTGACAGCTGGAGCCACAAAGATTCGCTTAATCGTGAACATGCTCACAACTGGAACACGTGAAATGTACGTTCACAGCCCATTCATTGCAGATGGAGCAAACGCAGAGTTTATTTCGCCCCGAGATACGAGGAATGAAAACTTGTTATTGGCATCTTTTATTAAAACCATTGGGAAAAATCAATTTAACAAAGCATTAGCAGAAGATGCCAAATTAATTAGCTTTCAGACTGGTGCAACAGTAACTTTTGCAAATGGTATCGCATTTGGAAAACAGGCAGTACAGGCGGGAGGAACATATACTTTCTGGATGCCTTTAAGTACATCATTTGCATTCAAGCGAATCATTTATACATATGATAAGAATGGCGCTTTCTTGGGCATGGACGCTGCACAGGGTTCGGCTGGCGAAATAGTAAACCCAAACCCACCAACCGGCATTACATACGCAGATAGTGACAAGACGGTGACTTTCACAATCCCCGATAACTCTACTATTGCTTTCATCTCAATGATGATTGTTTATGCAGCTCATACCACAACGGATTTTAATAACTTAGTAAATGGTATGCAGCTTGAGTTGGGTTTTAAACGCACTGATTATGCTGCTTATGACCCAAACGGCCAAGAAATGCTTTGGTTAAAACCATCAGCATTGATTGACACGCCAGATAATGGTGGCGGCACAACTGTTGTCACTGCAGGGAATACATTTACACTCTACATCGATGGCACTTATGCATATATCCGCACACCTTTCAGCGATACAGTTGATATGGTTCAACTTGTGCAATATGGAACTACTACAAAGTGGAATAACAATGTAATTAACCCATATCAGATTAAAACCATACCTAAGTCTACCGCTAAAGAAAACTTAGTTACTGCATATAATGCAGGAACTTTGGTTGTGAATCATGGTGATGATGCAGCACCGATGAATTACAACGGTACATACATTGGAGCAAACCATGGTGCTTTCATTGTTCATGAAATCACACAAACAGGTCACGGAAAAGGTTATGTTGATGTAGGCTCGAAGTGGTCAAATGGTACACGAGAATATACTTTAGTTCGCATTGTTGACGCGAATAAACTGTGGTTTGTTTCTGACAATACTGGTACTTCTGCACAGTGGGTGTACAACAATACCTTATTGACTGGTAATACTTTAACTCATGTTAGTGGTGCAACTAATACTGCTAGTATTGCAGTTGCTAGTGATGCAATTACTCAGTTATATACTGCGATTAACAATCATATTAAAAAGATTGTTGTTGACGGCTATAAGACAATTACAACTTCTGGCTTTTATGATGTCGAAAGTGTCGAGTTTATTGACACATACAATATTATGAATGTGCCAGCGATTATTAGTTATCTTCAAGCTCATGTCGGCACAGCAACAGAACAAGAGCTTAGTGTTCCTGCAATTGACTACGATGTGAATGTGCAAGTTAGCTATAAGTATGTGCAAAATGGCGCCTTAACTATTAATACTCAATTTCAGAAGAAATCGAATATTAATTTTAACTTCGCTGGTTTAACTCAAGCTTTGCCGCTCAACTACACAGGTAAGACACTACTTTACTATGTGCCAAAAATGAACCCTGTAACTGTGGGTTCAAACACATACAACCTGAGTAATGTAGTTGATGTAACAGCCGTTACTGATGTTATTAGCATGCTCAAGGCAAGCTGGTTATATGAAACAAACCCACCTGACCGAATGGCCCAGATTGTCAAAAACGGTGCAACTAAAGAGTTTGGCCATGTAGTTGGCTATAGCTTAAGCCGTGGTGCAACGCAATCAAGTATTCGAGCAAATACCACAGATGCAGGTTTCTTTAATGGACCAACTCGTAAGATGTACCCAAAGGCATTGGTTGCCAATCTAAATACTGTAGTGAATACTATTACTTATCGCTCTTTGTTCAATCCGAACCTTTTGCCTGAGTCGACTGTTTTCACTTGGTATGAAGATAACGGTTCGATCTATGTCGTGTTAGATATCCATCAAAATGCATCAATGCTTAAACTGCCTTTGCCTTCGATGTTTAACGGTAAATCAGCTACAGTTGTTGATGATAACGATAACTTTACTTTGTACAGCGAAATAGTCAGTGACGGTGGCTTGCTCTGTTCTGTTGTAAACGGCTATGCCCAAGCAACGATCAAACTAAGCTAATCACACAATCAATCTTTATAAGCCCTAGTTTTTAATAGCTTAGGGCTTTTTTATTACTATTAAATTGAGAATGCTATGCAAGAGAACGCGATTCCATGGGTGTTAAAGATTTTTCCAGCTGTTATTGGGGCAATATTGGCACTTGTGTTAAGTGGTGATATTGATAAGAATGGTAAAATTCAAGTTTCAGCAAGTGTTATTACCAAATTTGTATGTAGTGTGACTGTTAGCTTATATGGTGGTTCAGCTTTTATAGAGCACTACGGATATCTAACAACATCAACTATGTTTCAAGGATTTATCATGTTGATGTTCGCTGTATTTGGTTTGCTTTTTATTGGCATTGCATACCAGTCAGTTGCATTGCTAAAAGGCAAGTCAATGGCAGAAGTTATTGCCGAAGTGAAATCCGCATTTGTCTCAATTATAAGTGGCAAGGGTGGTGATCAATGAAGATCAGTAATGTTGGAATCAATCTAATCTCAAGCTTTGAAGACACAAAACTCAAAGCTTATGACGATGGTGTTGGAGTCTGGACAATTGGCATTGGCACCACAGTTTATCCAAATGGCGTGAATGTCAAAAAAGGTGATACTTGCACACTAGAGCAAGCCAAGGCTTACTTTAAACATGACTTAGCCAAGTTTGAAAAGGCAGTGAATGACTCTGTCAAAGTAACATTAACTCAAAATCAATTTGATGCTTTAGTATCACTGGCTTACAACATTGGATCTAGTGCATTTAAAAGTTCGACGTTGCTTAAAAAATTAAATAAACGTGACTATCAAGGTGCTGCTGATCAATTCCCATTATGGAATAAAGCAAATGGTAAGATCCTTAACGGCTTAACCCGTCGTCGTACTTCTGAACGAGCACTCTTTTTAAAGAAGTAACTTATATGTGTAAACGTACTAAAGTTGCATCGATCATCACAATGCTGTGCTTAATCTTCTCAGGTTGCACAGCTCACACAATTAATAGTAATGTGAACGTCTCTATTTGTGTGAGAGCGCTTTAATGTCTACACAACTAATTAAGATCTTTAAAAATGGAAGCACCAACTTTGTGGATCTACCAGCCGAGCTAGATAAGAATGGTGAGGTCACAAAAATTTATGACTACAATAGGAATGAATTAAAAATTAATTTCTTGCGTAATGAAGTTTACTATAAAGGCATCTGGTGCCAGTTTCAGAAGAAACAAGGCGGTTAAACCGCCCAACTATCAACAATATCTGCCCAGTCCTGTAGCATTTTTCGTCTGCTTTCTAGGTATTTTGCATGGTTATATGTAGCTCTAGTTTTATTTCCATCTGCATGTGCCAATTGCTTTTCAATCCACTTGTCGTCGTAATCCTTTTCATTTAGTAGGGTAGATGCAGTGGCACGGAAATCATGAGCAGTAACATCAGATAATCCAATGTAGTCAAGCATTTTGTTCAGGGTAGTAGCTGAAAGCATTCCATCTTGATAAATCGCTGGAAACACATATTCACGATTACCAACTATCTTGCGTTGCTCTTGAAGAATATTGAAAACCTGGTCAGACATTGGAACGATGTGAATGCGCTTCTTTTTCATCATCTCTTTTGGGAATGTGATTGTTCTTGCTTCAAAATCTACATATTCCCACTTCATGCGACGGATCTCGATAGTCCTAAGCATAGAGTAGAGCATTACTAACCCAGCATTTTTAACTGTAGTAGATCCACCGTAGTTGTTTAGCTTATTTCGAAGTTGTACAGCCTCATGTTTTTCCATTGGCCTTGCGTGTTCTATTTCTGGGCGCTCAACTACATTTTTAACTGCATAAGTAGGATCATAATCAGCTCTAAGTGTGGCGATTGCATAACGCATTACACCGCCAATAAATGTACGATTTTGGATTGCAGAAACTTCGCCGGTACCATGGTTTTTTTGACGCTTAACTCGTGCAATTGTTTTTTTCATAATTGTTAAAACATCTGCTGAGGTAACCTCTTTAATATCCTTATCTCCAATAACTTTTAAAATATCTTTATCAAGAGCTCTCTGAAAAGCTTCTTGATATCGCTCTGATCGATTATTTAATTTTTCTTTTTTATATTCAGCGGCAACATCTTTAAATAGGACCCTATTGTCATACTCATCATGTTTGGCTTTTTTCTGATTTTCCTTTTCTTCGACTGGATTTATACCACTCGCTACTAATGATTTAGCTTCATCTCTTTTTGTACGAGCTTCAGCTAAGCCAACAATAGGGTACTCGCCCAAACTCATCATTTGAGTTTTTTTAAGCCACTGAAAACGATAGCGCCAATACTTCTTACCATTGGGTTTAATTTCAACACATAAGCCGTCGGAATCACCAATTCGATAAAGCTTTTCTTTTGGTTTTGCACTTCTGATTTTTGAGTCACTTAACATGAAATCTTGAGTATCCGATTTGATTTTTGAGGCGGTACTCAAAATGATACTCAAGATTGGTGATTTTGCATAGTTTGCCTAGATTTGCTTAGATTTGTATTTTTGATATTTTTCAATAATTTGAGGATTTTAAAATTTTGCTAGATTTTTTTAGATTTGCTCAATGACTCTTTTCGATCATTAGAAGCATTTTAGATTCAACTCACTAATAAATAAGGGGATTTTATTTTGGGGTGGTTTTGATACTCAATTTGGTACTCAAGATTGAGAAAGTACCTATGTCATTGTATAAAATAAAGCCACCTCAATAGGTGGCTACTTTATCAGATTCTTTTGTGTCTGTAACGACAGATTGCACATACGACAACAACCAAAAACTTTTTCGCCCATCCTTGTGTGGCCTTTGGTATCTGCCTTCACGTATCCGAGCATCTAGAGTTTCAGGTTCAATATTGAGCATATGGGCAAATTCTTCACGACCTACACGTCGCTCTTCTTTAGATTGAGCCAGGCGTTCAACAACAGCCACAAGCTTTTCCATTAAACCCGGTTCAATCTTAATTGCTTGTCGCATCTATTCTGCCTCCTTACTTTCCGCTTTAGGATTAGCCCACCAAAGGATAGGGCCATTTTCTGAATCAAATGCTGCAATTAAAAATAGACCTTGTTCGGGTGGTTGGGGGTTCCAATTGGACCAATCACTAGTGTCTTCTTCTGGGATCTCTTCAATATCCCAATAATCAAAGTTTTCGATTTTTATAAAAACACCAAGATTCTTTTGCAATTGTTCCCATTGTTCTTTTGTATAAAACTCAGCATGCTCTCCAATAGTG
>Ga0065704_10070297_pt1 | contig 37611 bp, 45 predicted proteins | sample SwiRhicommuniRL2_FD_59091 | JGI IMG/M metagenome (GOLD analysis project Ga0065704, IMG submission 59091) | Switchgrass rhizosphere bacterial communities from Rose Lake, Michigan, USA - RL2 v2 (version 2) | ecosystem: Host-associated > Plants > Roots > Rhizosphere > Soil | place: East Lansing, MI | reverse complement strand
AAAAACGCCTTGCTCTATGAATAATAGATGCAAGGCGTTTTTTATTTAGACTATTAGGACAATTGAAAATTATTTTATGCTTGTTAGTGTACAAAGCTTCATCAAACGCAAACTAAGTTTACAGTTCCAGAGGTTTAGGTGATTGCCAACATGGTCAGATCGGTTATACTTAAACTGTCTCTGGGATGTTCGCCAGCGGGTCTATTCCCCTGCCGATACTTAAACTTATGGATGTGTTCTGTATATTTAGAGTGTATGCCTACCTTCGTGTAGGAAACCCAGCAAGTATACGTCGCCTCCACCTTGAACTCATCGGGTTCAGGGTAACGACACATGCAGCGGCATCTTCGGAGCATTTACTTTTAATATAAAAACAATAACTTACGACAAGAAACATCAGTTTCAAAACCTATTATTTTTCACCAAATTAATCAAAAATAGGCTTATAGTAGGCTTCAAAAATATTGTGGTATATTGCTGCGTATCGTTTCGTACTTTTTAAGTCATCATGACCCAAAGATATAAGCTTACTAAAACATTTATCGATAGCATCCCCCTCGAAGAAAGCGGAAGTAAATTTTATCGTGACTCAGTTACTATTGGTTTTGGCTTAATTGCAACAAAGTCAAAAACCTATTTTGTTGAAACGAGAATGCCTGACGGCCGAAACAAAAGAAAGTCTATTGGTAAACATGGCGTATATACTCTTGAGCAAGCACGTACAGAAGCTAAAAAAATATTGTTAATGATGCACCAGGGCATTGATCCGGTTGCTCAAAAAAGACAATTAAAGAATGACTTTAAATCCGAAAAAGAAGCAAATGAATTAATCCCAACGCTTGAACAAGCTTATGAAGTCTACAAAAGTAAAAAGAAGCTAAGCGCTAATACGATCAACGCTTATGACCGATGTGCTAATGATTATTTTAAAGATTGGAAAAATATAAAAATTACTGAAATTACTCAGAAAATGACTTTAAACAAGCATATGGATTTATCTGTGAGGAGTTTAGCGCAGGCAAATCTTGCAATGAAGTTTTTATCGGCCGTCTACAACTTCAATGCTTCAATTCTATATAACGATAATGATGAAAAAATAATCACAGATAAAAGCCCTGTCGGAGTTATTTACAAAGAAAAGAAATGGAATAAGATAAAACGCCGTAAGGGGTATATTCGAGCAGACCAAATACATGACTGGTCACTTGCCGTGTGTACGACTTGGTGGGCAGGCAATCAAAATTTAAATCATCGCGCCTACACAAATCAGGACTTCTTACTCCTATTGATCCTAACCGGATTCCGAAGAGAAGAAGGTGAAACACTAGAATGGGCGAATGTTGACTTAAAATATGGAACTATAAAAATTCAGGATCCTAAAAACCATGAAGACCTTCTCCTACCGATGGGAGAAATGCTTTGGTATATCTTGGCAGAACGCAAAAAACTTGCTGGCAATAATAAATACGTTTTCGCTGGTGATACGCTTGATTCACATATCGTTGATAAACGTGAAGCTCGTCATACGATAACTGAAGCAACTGGCATTGAATTTACATTTCATGATTTGCGGAGAACCTTTGGAACTATCGCAAATAGTCTAGCGATTGGTAGTTATACAATTAAAAAACTCATCAATCACATGGTTAGTGATGATGACAACGATGTAACCGATGGGTATGTCCAAGTGACTTTTGATGATCTTCGTAAAGCTATGAATATGATTGAAAATGTTGTGTTATCTGACGTTTCAAAAGCTTTGATCAAAAACCGAATCTACTTTGAACAAAAATCAATAAGGAATATGAAAGATAAGTGGATTGAGCACAACAATATTATTATAAGCAGATATTCTGAATAGTTGGACTGGTTACGATGATCCTAAATATTAAATTTCTTACTAAAAATTGAGAATTAGCATATGAGAGATTGGGTATATTTTTACATTGAACATACTATTAAATGTGGTGAGCCATTCTATAAAGAGATCGGCTGGTCATTAGGCTTGAAAAATAATTATATAGTTATGAGTGTGATAAGAAGCTAAACAAAGAGAAATGATGCAAAAGCGGGCTAATTATGTAGATAGTTGGTTAAATAGTTGGTTAAGCTGAGTTAAACTTAAAAAATTACTAACTAAATTAAAATAGTGAATCGGGCTTAATGAAGGTACTTAAATTATTCAAAAACAGAAAAACCACTAATGGAATAGTCGGTACTATTGTAATTAGTACTGTTTGTTATTTTATTTTAATTATTTTAGCATTAGTCATTGGTTTGTCACTTACAAAAAAATTTGGTACATCTCCTAGTGATATTCCTGCTGTTCTTTCAAATATGTTTGTCTGGTCAGCAACTCTTTTTGCTCCTATTATAGCTATCTTGTTGCTTAACTCATGGAGACATCAAAAAAATTTTGAAGCTAATTTTGAACTTCTAAATGCTTCTGAGGAAAATCTTATTAGATTTAAAGGTGAAATTGATCCAAGTTGTAAAACAATAATAAAAATTTATACTTTATACAAAGACAATAACGAGGATTACTATTTAGCCAGCTCTTTATATAACAGTAGTAATGATTTAAAAAATACATATCTTACTGATTTTTATATTAATATAAATAGATTTTTAAACTATAATGAAGATGAGGAACTTAGATATCTTATTAATCTGTTCTATGAAATTGCAAATAATTTTCTGTATATAAACAATGAAATAATTAATGATCACTATTTTTCGATTTATAAACTTTTGAGAAGTACTATGAATGAATCTAGCAGTACTGATTTAAAGGTTTCAATTATATTTACGCCAAAATTTAAAACAGATATTGATAAATTCTATTCGATATTTTCATCAAATTTTATAAATTGTGCTTTTGCTATTGAGCCTGATCCAGAAACAGGGATCATAAAAAGAAAACGCAAAAGCTACGATGAATATTACGTATTAATGAATAGCTACTACACTGAAATAAATAATAAGATTAAAAGTAAAAATAGAGCTTAATGTATTGGGTTTAAGATATGTGCGCAAACTATGAACCAATATCAAAAGACCGGGCACATCTGCTAGATCTATTCGAACCTACTTTCGAGTATAAAGCAGATGTTTATCCTGGTTACGACTGCCCTCTTATTTTCTCTAAAGATGGCCACATTGAATGGAGACAAGTAAAGTTCGGTATGATTCCACCATGGAACCATGACCTTAAATTCTCAAAGTATACTTACAATGCCAGAACGGAGACGGTTGATAAAAAGCCGAGCTTCCGACATGCATGGGCTAAAAGCCAGTTTGCACTAATACCAGTCGAAAAGATTTATGAACCACGTTATGTGAGTGGCAAAGCAGAACGTTGGGGAATTTATAGAGAAGATGGCTTACCTTTTACGGTAGCGGCTATATACGATTCAACTGTGATTGATGGGCAGCAAGTCAGATCGATGTCTATGCTTACTATCAATGCTGATCACCACCCTTTCATGTCGCAGTTTCATAAGCCAGAAGATGAGAAAAGGTCTATTATCGTTATCCCTGAAGAGTATCGAGAAGATTGGCTAAATTGTAAAAAAGAAGATGCGGACCAATTTTTCTTTGACATGTCGATCGGTGAATTTACTGCTGATTACTTCCCTAAAAATAAAATTGCTCCTAAATAAAAGACCCGCCTGCACCAGCAAACGGGTCTAAGTTCAGCTTATTTTTCAAAATCTTAACGAATCACAAAATCAGCGATCTGAACTAAATCAGCTAAGATCCCAATTAAGTGAAAGCATACGAATTTCAAGACCTTAAGTCTTAACATTACATTTCGCCTTTATTTCGGCGTCAAAATTCGCTGTTTGAATTTTTTTTAAAACAATGTCACTATATTCAAAATTGAATACGGTTTAAGACTTCGTTTTAAATTTCGTTGAAAATTAAATTAAACAGTGTTTAAAAACGCGCTTGTTTAAATTCGCTGCTCTCTTTCGTCCTCGACCAAAATTTCGAAAGTGAGCAGCCCCTCCTAATGTTTTTATTCCTAGTCAAAAAATCAACGACCAAATTCTCTTACCAAAAATACATTAGTTAAAGAGATAGCGAGCTATCTCTTTGTATTTCTAAGCTTATAGCACGCGCCACAGCAGATCAATCTTGACTTTTTATTAATTTTTTAACTATTTGATTTAATAGAATAAGACATAACAAAGCTTTCCAAATCATGTATAGATAAGTTTGTGGATAAGTTCAAAATCAATTACTTAAAGCATTTTTCTCATATTTTATTACTTTTCCAATAATGTATATTTTTTACTTGTTCACAATGTAATTATATATTTTCAAAGTGAAGAAATTCCGACCAAACGCACAATCACGAACGACAAGTTGTGACTAGTCATTATTTATCCACAAGTTTTTAAATTTGAAATTTAACTAAGCTCTAGCATATCATCTTGAATATGTTACAAATTCAAGTTAGGGGATATTCTATGAGCGAAATTGCACCATCCATCATCCAGATAAAGCCGTATCTACAAGGTGCTGTTTTATCTGATGTTATGTCTATTAAGTTAGTTATACCCTCCTCTCATATGCTTATCCCTTACGCACTTGAGAAGATTTCAGCAGGTTTCCCCAGTCCAGCACAAGATTACATCGATAAAGCTCTCGATATGAACGAGCACTTAATAAAAAATGAAACTGCAACCTTTATTGTCAAAGTCGCATCACTCTCAATGCTCAACGCTGGCATCGACATTGATGATGAGCTCATTGTCGATCGTAGCTTAGATGCGAAACACGGCGATATTGTCGTGGCACTAATCGATAATGATTTTACAGTTAAGCGCCTAATGATCGATGAAAAAGGCCAATGGCTAAAAGCCGAAAATCCAGATTATAAAAATATTTATCTTTCGGAAGGACAGGAATTAATAATTTGGGGCGTTGTCACTCATATCATTAAAATGACAAGAAAAAAGTCATGAAGCATGAGAACAAAGTTTTCTTTCTCATCGATGTAAATAACATGTACGTCTCATGTGAGAGAGTCTTTGACCCAAGTTTAAACAATAAGCCTGTGATTGTTCTCAGCAATAATGATGGGTGCGCCGTGGCGCGTAGCAATGAGTCGAAATCTTTAAACATAAAGATGGGGGTGCCGTTATTCCAAATTAAAGACATTGTTCAGCAACACAACGTAATCGTACTTTCAAGCAATTATGCAATGTATGCTGAAATGTCGAGACGTTTTCATAAGATTCTGAGTTCTTACGTAACTGATGAAGAAGTTGAACCTTACTCAATAGATGAGTGTTTCGTTGATTTTACCGCTTATGAGAAGAACTTTGATTTAGAGAAAGTCGGTCAGCAAATGCGCCAGCAAATATGGAAATGGATTGGTTTGCCCGTGTGCGTGGGAATTGGTCGCAGCAAGACCGAGGCAAAGATATCCAATTATATCGCTAAGAAGAACCCCGGCTTTAACAGTGTGTGCGATCTCGTAAATATGGATCCTTGCAACAAAGAATATTATTTCGCTCAAATCGATGTAAGTGAGGTTTGGGGTGTGGGCCGCAAGCACTCAAAAAAGTTGCAATGCATGGGAATTAATACGGTGCTTGATTTAGCCTGTGCTGAGCCGAGAGAGATGCAGAAAAAGTTTTCAATTGTGATGGCCAGAACTATCTATGAATTGCAGGGAATTTCATGCATAGAGATCGAGCATACTCCCCCATCAAAAAAACAGATTGTTGCAAGCCGGTCTTTTGGCGGTCGCGTAACTGAATTAACGGATCTAAAAGAAGCAATCTCAATGTATGCTCAGGATGCATGTAAACGCTTAAGGGATGAAGGCTTGTTATGTGGATGTATGATTGCTTTCGTACAGTCAAACCCTTTTGACTCAAATGTGCCTTTCTACAATAAATCAATCACAGGTTCGTTCTCAGAACCCACGGATTGCGCTACTGATTTTGTAAAAGCTGCAGTACGCATGATTTATGAAATTTATAAAGAAGGTATTAAGTACAAAAAATGTGGCGTAATACTAACTGGCTTAGAGCCAAGGTCTGGCCACACTTATGACCTATTAACCGACTTCAAGCATATAGAGAAAAAGGAATGTTTGATGCAGGCTATGGATGGTATTCATAGCAAGTTTGGGAAGAAAAAAATTAGTGTAGGTCCGTGCTTTGTACCAAATAGAAATTGGTCTATGTCGCGGGATAAGTTGAGTAGGAATCCATTCAAATTTGATGAGTTAATAGTGATAAATAATTAATATTATTATATTCTTAATAATCTTTGTTATTTGGGAAAGAATTAAATTGTCAACACGAACAGATGATTTGAAAAATCTAAATGTAAAACTAGAATCATTATTATTAAAAATTGATAAACAGCTAGATGAGCTTGTATTGATCGATAATGAAAGTGAAGTAAAAACTCAATTTTTAACTTTGATAGATAACTTATCTTATGAAGTTAATTTCACAATCAAAGCTGCATTCTTTTTACCCCATACAGTACTTAAAGAATTAATAAAAACAATAGACAATCTAATCAATATTTTGCCAATAGATGAACTTTTAATCGAATATAAAAGTGAAGAATATATCCCCAAAATTCATGAAAATTTAAATAAAATTAAGGAGTGTAATTTTAATAGTTTTCAAAAATTTTATTATGAGAATGTTACGGAAGAGAACTTATTAAATCTATTAGAAATTATTGAAAATGAATTTTCAATTAATAATGTCGACTATCCGCCAAAATTAAATGAAATTGCTCTTAAGGTTTTCTCCCACCCTTTAACTGAAGACTCTACAAAAGATCTAATTGTTGACACCTTTATGGCTGCTCACAATTTATACAACCCAACAGGAACACCTCAGGCAGAAGCGATTAAAGATTTATATTTATCTCTTAAAGATATTGATCTTGAATTAAATAAAGTTGAATTTGCTAAACAAGTACAAGAACATACCGAAGAATACAAGGATGTTAGAAAAAAGTTAGGTTTACAGGAAAATAAAGATTTAATTTATGCATATAGAATCGAGGCTAATCAATATAATTCAAATATTGCAAATTACACCTATGTAATTGTATTTCTTTTTATTCTTATCCCTTCATCCATTCTATTAAATATAATTCTATACCATGATTCATATGACTGGCATAAGTATGTATTCTTTGCCACTTTCATTTTTTCTTTATCAGCATTCTTAGCTTTTCTTATCAAAGAAAGATCAAGACTCGTAGCTTTACATACCTACTGTATGAAAAATTACTTAGAGCTTACGGCCTTACCCGACTATGTAGCTGAGTTAACGAAGGAACAAGTCCAAACTTTAAGAATTGATTTAGCTAAATCCTATTTTAAGGGACATATAGATAATCAAGAACCAGTAAATGAAGAAAAAGGGTTTAATCAATTAACTACAAATTTAGATCAAGTTGTAAAATCAATCTCTGAAATTAAGAATTTAGTTTCAAAATAATATCAAATATGGTTAGCCCTATCTAAAGGGCTTTCACACAAATACCTACACTCACATTGCTATTGATCGTATGAGTTGTGCATCCTGATAATAGAATGCACAGCAAAAACATGAACCATTAAAGTGAAACCCGATTAGCTATCCAGTCGTAAAAGAATTGTCCCTGGTCTGAACTGGTCGATGTCGAGAGATAAACTTAGTAGAAGTCTGTTTAGGTGGGATGAATTATTGGTAATAACATCTTAGTTTAAATGTATAATGCTAGACTTTTACAAAGGTAATTTACATGGCTTGTTATTATTATAATTACTTCTCATATTGTTTAGATTTAAAAATATTTATTCCACTTATTGGTCCACTTTTAACACTTATTTTGGGTATTCTAGCTCTACCATTTATTGAAAAAGTTAAGAAGCGAATTGAAAGAAAAAGACTCTTAAAAGCACTTGAACAGGAACTATATGATGAAATAATTCACATTGATAAATCATTTTCAATGATAGTCACTGTCTTTCAAAAGATTGCTGCGTTGATGGATGGAGAGGATATAGATGGCTTTAATGCTGTGAAACCAGGTAGTTTAAAGTTGTATTCATGTGACATTTTACTAGAAAACCATTTTGAAAACATAAACTTAAATGTTAGGCAATCTTTAAAAATTTTAAATAATAGTATAGAATTTCTAAATAATATAGATGAAAAATTTGATGATCTATTTCATGTGAACATAAGGGATGAAGATATACAGAAAAAGTTGTTCTTCGCTTTAGGATCTTATTTAGGATCACTCTTGGTACTTCGATATGACATTAGATATTTGATTGATATATTAAATAAGAATGAATCTAAATTTAAAGATTCTAAAAACCGTATTTATACTGAAGCAATAAAAAATCAATTAACGGAATTAGAAAGATTAGATATTTTGCATTTTTTTAATTATAACAATAACTAAATTAGAGATTGCTTCAATAATGATTATGGGCTTTATCATAAGTATTGTAAGCAACTCTAAACACTGGCATTGATTTTAGTATTTAATAATTTGAGCTGAGCATCCTGATAACAAGATGCTCAGCAATATTAAAGCTGTCAAGACATCCAACTTTTAATTCTAGTTATATTGGATTTACGATCATCCAAGCCATTAGTGCCACCATTAATACGGCGCGTAATAGTTAGTAAATCATCACGATCAGCAAGCTCATTTAGGCCATTATTTACCCAGAACTTGCAAGAGACAAGCAAACCGATACTAGGAATAGCGACAAGTTCGGGATGTGATTCAAAATCAATGCCCAATGCTCGACCATATTTTTGATAGTTTTCACGTCCAGTCAACTGGAGGGGACCACGCCCTTTAAAACGCACTCCATCGCCAGCCATAATATTGCCCAAGTCTTTACGGCCTTCATAAGCTGCACCACTTGCGATTTCTTCCATATATCGGAAATTACCCGATTCATGTGTAAGCTGGGCAATGAAGTGAGCAAACCGCAACTCATTGTAGAGAATTGCATAATCTTTGAAGTGCACGTTAGCTGCTAATGCCAGCTCTTCAGCTCGACTTTGATTTGCGCCAAGTTTCTTAAATAAGGCTGTAAAGGTGCCGCGCCCTATCTTTCCGTCAACTGCAACACCAAGTGTTCTTTGTAGATTGATAAATTTCATTTCACTTTTCCTAGGGTAATAAAAAAACGCCCGAAGGCGGCATTAACTGTTTTCGATGTCTTTTTTGGCTTTCTTTACTTCTTGGATAACTTCGATAATGGTCTTGCCTTCCTGTTTATCAATAAAGTTAAAAATCCATCGGACTAAAGCCCATCCGGGTAAACCGCAAATAAAGAAGAAGCCACCGAGTGCAATCATCCCCCAAACATCAGTAACCCATTCATGAAGCCCCCACTTAACGATAATGAATGAACCGCCCGCCAAGCTTGATACAACCGTACAGATCAGGCCGACTGCCCATTCTCTCGGTGAGCGTGGCATACGTGTCATCAAAACAACTGCTGCAACTAATGCAATTGCAAGCGTAATCATAATTGCTGCACCGTAAAATTTTAATAGTGCTGTTAAACCGCTTGTAGAAACTGGTTCCATGCCTTTTACTCCAGAAGTAGGCAAAAAAAAGCACCCGATTGGGTGCTAAATACGTAATTTAAATTAACCTTCAGAAGTACTTTGAGTAATCTGATTTGTATAGTTCCAGACTGTGTTTTCCCATACATCACGTACAGCGACACGAATGTAATATGGGGTTGTTGGTGGTAATCCTCCAAATGTAGTTGTTAAATCTGTGCCGGTCCACGTTGGCGGCGTTTGAGTCGGATCAAAATTAGAAGTAGTGCTGAGCCATACTGCATAATCTTTAAGGTCAGGAACCTCACTAGGTACCCAATTCACAGTAATAGAATTTACAGTAGCAGCTGTATAAACATTTAGAAGTACTGGCGGTACCGGATTACTAATACTTAATTCAGCATAAGTACTGATCTGGTCGCCGTTCTTGCTTGCTACACGTATTGTATAAGCTCGGCCTATACCATCAGTTTTAGCCTCTTCAATCGAATAGCTATAATCAGTATTCGTTGTATCAACCTCACGAATCATTGCGCCATTCGACCAGACTTGCACACGATAGCCATCGGCACCGGTTGAGCTTTGCCATTGAACCTTAAATGTGGTACCGACAAATGGCGATTGAAGTGATAACCCTTTAACCCCTGCTGGTCGTCCACCACTTAGGGTATAGCTATATGCTGTAACCTCATCTAATGTCTGTTCTTTACGCTCCAGACCATTAAAGCTAGTGAACTTTAAGAAGATCTGTTTTCCTACCAGATTCTCATTAAATTCATACCCAAAAATAGCTTTATCTAAACGCACAAATGGCTCACCAGCATTATGAATCTGAGCATCGTCAAAACGTCCACGCAGAACATCGCTTAACGTATAAAGACCAGATCCGTTTAAAGTGGCCACTTGATAATTAAAGTACTCGTCACCGACTTTACAAAGCGTTTGATCGGCTTGTGCATCTTCTAATGTGCCACTGAAGATCCGACTTGCTGTATTTAACTCAACCTGTAAGGCGGTATCATCTGTATCGATAGCAGTTACTAACTGGCCATATCTTGCGGAACCATAAATGGTGCCAATCATTTCATAGGTCGTATTATCAAGGCTTGCCCAAACATTACAGCCACCCCAATTGATACCACCAGACACCGCAACCCACACTTGATTCTTGCCATCTGTTAGATCTAGTGGAGGTTCAAAAATAGCAGGCGCATTCACATTACCTGGTTCTTCATTACCACCCTGATAGCCATTAGAGGCTTGTGAATCGTATTCAATGGCAGATCTTGAACCTACGGCAAGTTCCTCAGCCGTAATAGTTAATTCACCGAACTCATCTTCTTCAATACGTGTAATACGTACAGGAAATTGATTTAGGCCCAATGCTTCATCAGTAATGGTCACAATGTCCATTGGTTCTAACCGGCAGTACTTCCAGCCCAAAGTAAACTCATACTCATTACGCACATAAAGCAATCGTTGTAAGCGAAGTTGTGCAGCATGGCGGGCTATTTTGGGTTCACAAAAGTAATGGCTTTCTACAGGATCTTCAGTACGCAAGCCGAACATTTCAATGTTTGCTTGGTCCTTTGCCTCAGTCGTCTCAGTGTTGTACTGGTTATACCGGTTGATGTATTCAATCTGCACATGATTATAGGCATCAGTATCACGGCTACGGCGTACTCGTACCGGCTCATCATCACTAATGAAATCATCATCAGTTAAGTGATAAACCGGTGTTAGATCCGGAGTAAAAGTAACACCATTACCCGTTATTGCAGAATCGCCATAAGAACGGATCTTTAAACCGTCTGGACTTGGTACCACGGCACAATTTACAGCCTCAACAATCTCATTGATTGTTTCATAAGCCGCTCGTTGTTCGGTAAATGCTGGACTGATTAAGAGACTGGCTGCACGGCAATAAGTGCGGAACTCCTCTAAATCGGCCATGTTCAAATTAGGTGCGGCCCCATGCCGAGGATGTGTAATAAAGTCTTCAATCACATCTGCCGGATTAGCATCATCAATAGTTTCTGATAGAGTAATTGTGCTAATCACTTCAAAGTTATGATTTGAAAGGCTGGCGCTATTTCCCATCTCATAATTAGCACACGCTACATATCCTAAAAAAGGATAGTTAATTGCCTGATCAGGATGTTTTGAGACTAGCCAACCCCACGGTGGGTTGTTATTCCCATCGTATAATTCAAACTTAAGCTGATCGATTGGATCAAGCGTAATAGATCCTTCCTGCTTTGGTATGTACTGATCCTTATCAACCCATATTAAACCAATCTTCTTAATCTGGTTCTCACATAGCCCAAGCATGAGCGAAGCACTATAACTAAATGTTGTATTGCTTGTTTTAGTGCTCCCACCCTTGCCGCCTGATTTCTCAACCGTAGTGTGAGGTGTTGCTAAGAAATCACCGTACCAAAACATGTTTGCAGCAACACGGGTTTTTCCATACACAAGAGGCTGACATAGCCCGTACGCTGATTGCTGGATCCGCATGGAGTTAATACGGGTATCCGTTGTACTAATCGTAGTACCACCAAATAATCCACCCATTTATTTAAGCCTCTTCATACGAAAAAAGCCCGCTATACGGCGGGCTAAACTTCCTTTGGTTCCATCCTGAATAATGACTCCCTGATGGAGATAACTGTGAATGACCTGCGGCCATTCGATGATGATTGCACCATGACTAATGCACTTGCCAAATTGATATAAAACAATGTCGCCCGGTTGTGGTGGTCCTTCTACTTGATCACACACCCCTAAAATGAGCTCTAAATAACGTTGCTCCATCTGGTGCAAGTGCCAATCAGGTGGATATGGCCGTGGATCCAAATGGTCCATGAGTCCAACTTTCTCGTAGACCTCACAAATCAAAGTTCCGCAATCAACACCTACACCCTTAACTCGTCCTTGGTGATGGTATGGTGTACCCAGCCAAGTAAGCGCTTCTTCTACTGCTTCAAGGTTTTTCATTTCTTAAAAGATTACCCCACGATGCTCTTGTCTAACCTTCATACGTTGCGCCAATGCTTGTATTTGAGAAACGGTAAGCGCTTTTGTATGAAGAATTGATTCAAAGTGTTGGGCAGTAGAATTGACTGAAGATGCGTAACGATTATTACCAATCGATAGGGGTAAATTTGAATTTACATAGGAAAGATTGCCTGTTTCCTTTGAGTAAAAGGTACCATCTTGATACGCACAAAAAACCGCTGTTCCTGCGGTTTTGTTAATTGATATCGAAGTAAATACTGGCATGGCTGGATCTAAGACTATTCCAACATCCCAAGATGACACTTGAGGACGAATTGTTGCATATAACTTTTCACCTACAGTAAACAGCCCAAATCCATCAGATGTACTACTAGCACCTAAAACCCCCATAAGCGTTGAAAGTTCTGATGTTCTAGGTTTGACTAAACCAGTTAATGTAAAACCTGTGACATTAGAATCAAGCAATTGTGAAATGAGTGCATTACCACCTTTCACACTAAGATCAACATAATTATCACCGTAAGAAGGTTGTACAGTTGCTCCATTCTGAACAGTTAATGTATGACTATTAACCTTGCCAATTAAAGAGTGGGAATCACTACCGAACATCCAATGGTCATAAGAATCTGCTTCATATTTTTCAACGTAAATTAGATCCTCGGTTTCAACTTTTGGCAATTGAGATGCAAAAGGACTTACATAGTCTTCAATTTGAATGCAAATATTCATTTTTAAATTCCTTTATCTAAATTGGCTACTAACTCGAAATGTGGGCAAACGTGATACAAGTGTTGAGTGACACCAGCTATATCAACTGAATCGGGGGTAGAATCTCGCAGGTTCCCACTCGCACCGTTAAGAATATTTAAACCGGCACCTAGATAGTCCATTGCATAGCGGACAAGTATTTGATTTGTAGGTGGTGCATTAAGTTCTAAAAAAACAGAATCATCTTCTGCGGACACTTTTAAAATCGGAAGGGCTATTTCATCGCCATTGGTATCGGTAGCAATCAGACCGTTTTCATCAAGCAGAAGTACTTTAAATCCATCATCAGTCGTCTGTGCTAATGTCGTCCGGTCAACCTGCAACGGTAAGGCTGGAACATCAAATTTAATTTGGATTTTGCTGCCCTCAACTAATGCAGCAAGTGGTTTTATACAATCTGGATATCGCCCTTCCGTATAATACTGACTGTATGCTCGGCCAAAATAAGCACCTAAACGTTTGTAGCCAATATTAGTTAAATGAGTGCCTTCAGAATGTTGAAGATGATATGTAGGGGTTATAAATAAAAAATTTTCATTTTCTTGGGGCAGATCCCATAGAGCTTTAGATATTTGCGGTTGTGTTTTAACCCCATAACTGATCTGAACAATTGCAAAAAGCACATCTTCATCTTGACCTGTTAAGGCTTTTACATCGGCATTAAAGTCTAAATGGACCTGCTGAAAGGTATTTTTAAAATTTACGTAACTAGTAGCGTAAAAAGCGTCATTGGTTCCAATTATAAACGGCGTAAAAACTGCCTTATGGGATTTACCAGCATTAAGTTCTCTTGCTTTGTTAATATGATTTAGCACACGCGGATAGATAGCACCGCCCTTTGCTAAATCAGAAATTTTGGCACCACCATACCCTGCTGTAGAAGCAAAGATAATATGTTCGTTTGGACTTATACCTTTGCGAATTAATTCAAGAGATGCATAGTTTGCGGCACCAGAGCAATGAGTTTCCCCTCGGTTCCCACCGCCATCTGAAGCTGGGCTATTATATTGCTCAACTAAAGGGATAATTCCTAACGTTTCACCAGAACCAAGCGGGTCCAAACGCGGACCTTTACTAAATGTTGTATTTAGATAAGGCTGTGACGTGCTCAAAATATTTTGGGCTGTGGCACCTACAGATAAAGACTCACCGTAGCTCAGCATGTGATTAATTTCAGTAGCTATAGGCTTTTGTGCAAAATACTTATATGTTTTTTGTTGCACTGATGAAGGCTCTAAACCCGCAGCAAAAAATTTACCTGTTGACTTTTTGATGCCCCATAAAGCATTTCCATCAGAATCTACTTCGCCGGCAATTACATCAGTGTTGCTATAAGACTTCAGTTGAAAAATACGGGTAAAAATATTTTGTAGAAGTCCGACTGCATTAAAAATACCTGTGGCTTTATCGATCCATACCAATGAATTGCCAAGAGAATCATTAACAATATTAAAAATGGTTGGGTCATTTGCTTTTTTTAAAGTGATTGCAGCACTAACAGCATCAACTTTACTATTGGTGTAACCATTTGAAATTGTGACAGGATCGTAAGGACTTTTAACTAATTCCGTTCCGTTCCACGTGTAATCCCCATTTTTTGTTTCATCAGGATCATTGCTAACTGTCACCTTATAATCAATAGGCATCAGTTCAGTTTTAGAGTCAGCTAGTTCCATTGTGGCAAAGATATTAACTAATTGTTCATTAGTTGGAACTTCATCACCTAGAAATTGAATCAGTTGTGTTTGGGCTTCTTTAAAACCCGATTCAGTAACATTTTGACCAATAAACTGGTCGGCATTAGGTAAAGGCATTTTTACCCCCAAATAAAAAGCCCTGCGTTTGCAGGGCTTGGGTTAAATTTAAAAAACTAAATTGATGTTTCAGGAACTGGAACGAACGGCGCACCACGGAAACGAGCACGGTTGTTAAAACGGTTGGTACATGTATCAAGTCGCTTATCGCAACCAGGATAAACTCGGATTGCTTCACCGATTTCAGGCATTTCTAAAAGCGGTAAAGTTAAGAGCAATGAACCTGCTTCGTGTAAGCGCACAGTACGTTTAATACCGATGTTTGCACCCTCTAAAAACTCTACAACACCTTGTGTAAACCAGCCTTGCGGCTGACTCAATTCACAAAGTATCCGGTTGGGTGTGCTATTCGCCCCAATGGTAGTATTAATGGCAAAATCTGCACTGAGTAGACCACAAGCACTATCAAACAAGGTATTTAAACAACCTGGTGTATATAAGTTTCTCGGCATCTGAAGCTTTAAGTTATCAACGTCAGAAACTACACTTGCGTTAATTTCATATCGATCAAGCTCGGGCTCAACAATACGGCCTTCAAATAAAACTAATGTGCCGGCACTAGTATCAGTAGGAGTATTTATATCCATAAAAATACGTTCAAGCTTAAAACGGGCGCCATCTAAAACGCCGTTATGAAATGCCTGTGCTACAGGCACATCACCGAACTTTGTGCTTTCATTGGTTTCAATTTTGATAGATAAATTATCAACTTCTATTCCTAATGAAAGGCTAATACCTTCACGGCTAATGATTGGTCCATCAGCACGAAACTCCTTACCCTGAACCGTCAAATTGACGTCATAGCTTGTGTAACGGTACTCAATACCTTGTATGGTCGTGATGGTGTAAAGATCTGCCATGATGAACTGATCAGCATCTAACAAGGCGATAAGTTTGGGTGATGCTTGTCTCATATCTTATTTCCTAGAGATCCAACTAATTCAACCTTGTTCGCCTTCCATAACTTATGCATAAAGTTGACATATTGTTGTGTGTCATCTTTAAAGCGACATCGATAGTAAAAAGAACCCTTTACAGTTACTTCTACTCCCTCTTCAATTGGCTGTGAAAGAATGTATTTGCCGTCACTCGTCACCTGAGCAGATGCGGCATTCCACATCAACTTTTCTTGGTTGGAATTCCACATGGTTTTAACAGGGGTTTGATTCCACATATTAGGATCTACTTCACCGACAATTTGCTCTTCGGTATTTCCCAGTGGCAATTGACTTGTATACATATCCTTATAAAGCTGAAATGAGGTTGTAGCTCCATCACCAACAAAGGTACAGCTAAACTCATTATCCTCAGGCATCTTATAAAGAAATGAATCAAATGCCCCTCGGCGTTCTAAATAAAAACCTTGTAGTTGCTGCAATTCCTTTCTCCCCTTATTTTCACGCAAAAATGCGTAAGACAACGAGATCTCATATTTTGGAGCAGCCTGAAAACTAGCCCTGAGTTCACGGCCGCTAATTGAAGTCATGATCTTGGTATTAAACATAGGAGTCTTTGATAGATCCCATTCAAGACCGGGTAATTCTGGAAATAATACGTTCGACACTTACACCTCCTTATTTACCATTCTTACCAAATCCACGGACATAACTCTGTAAACCACTAGCGACTGCACGACCATTATTTTTTAATAACCGCTCAATACTCCTAGCATCTACGGCGCTAATATGAATAGTCGGTCCAGCACCCCCACCTTCAGCGGCTGCAGCTGCTCCAAAACTTGCACCACTACGCATAGCTTTGCCCATTTCACGAATGGTATTTGCATGTTGTGAAGGCAAAACCATTTCATCTTCATGAAGCTGGGTAACTGGATTCACACCGGATGGAATGTCATAACCGCCTCGAGCAGATTTGATCTTGCCAGCCAGTCCAGCAACTAAACCGAACGCAGCAGCACCGGCACCGACTGCGAGAACTGGACCAATGTATGGAATAGAAACCATTGCTTTAAATGCGCCTGCCATCGCTTCCCAAGCTGACATCATGATGCCTTTGACAGCCTCAGCAGCTTTTAAACCTAAACGAGTTAAACCACCTGCAGCTGTAACACTGGTACGTGTTGCCTCACCTGCGATCGTTGCACCTGTTTGAGCCGCTTGGCCAGATGCTTCTGCCGCCGTTTCTGCCCCAACAAACCCAAGCTTTCGAGCTAACTTAATCGCTTGGATTCTTAGCCAGCCTTGTAGCTCTTTAGTAGCCGATTGCAGGGCAAATGCACCCATGTCAGCTAATACTGCTTTAGTTGCGTTACTCCAAGTTAAGGTGCCATTCATAAGTGACTGAATGCCCTGATCCCAAAGGTTTGCAAGCCGAGAAGTAAACCCACCGAACTTAGCTTCAAAGTCTTTCATTTCTGCATCACTAATTAAGCCCATAGACTTAGTGTCAGAAACTTTCTGATCTGCCTCTAAATCAGAAATATTGTTTGTGATTTGGTTTTGATTGCCCTGTTTGCCAGTAATGCCAGTTTGCTCATTCTCAAGTGCCAGACGCTCTAAAAGACCTTGCCGTTTAATTTCACGTAACTGATCTTCGAGCTGCTTCTCTAATTGAACTTTGCGAAGATTTGAAATTTTCTTGGCATCATATTCGGCTTGGATCCGTGCCGCTTCTATTTCATATAGACGTTGTGCTTGCTGTTGATAATTGTCTATCTGTTCTTCACGAGCTTTTTTGTAGTCCTCAAACTCTTTTAAACGAATAGCAATAATCTTGTCTGAAGCATCCTTTTCGGCTTTGACTTTAGCAGCGGCTTTTTCATCGGCAGTCATCTTAGATTTTTCAATCTCATCTAATGCTTTCTGAAGATCTAAAGCGACTTTCTTTTCTTCAGATACATACTTATACCGAATATCTGCAAGTGCTTTAGCTGCCTGCTCAGCCTGACGTTGCCGCTCTTTAGCCTCTTGCTCAGCTTTAGATTTAGCCGATGCCTTAGATCCACCCTTGTCATCTTTTACACCAGTACCGATACCTTTATTAATACTTGGTGGTGGAGCACCAATACCCAATTTTGGCGCACTTGGTGTTTCTATTTGTTTTGTAGGATCCTTATAAACATAGTTGGTAATTTTTTTGCCACCGGCAGAAGTAACATCAAGAATCCTTTGCCCAGCCGTAACAAGTGAATTTGCCGCTGTTGTTGCCCCGCTGTTCCATGAGTTCTTGAGGTCATTCATTCGTCCTTTCATTTGGTTGGTATAACGTTCAGTAATACCACCTAGCTGAGATAAACCGCCCTCCCATGCAGCCTTAGCACCTGAGAAATTGAAGTGAAGAATATTATTAACGACACTACCGAAGGTTTGAAATTTAACTTGAAGTACATCTAAACCGAGCTGAATGGTGTTGCGTACCATGTCAAATCCAGCCATGAGGCCATTAAATGCAATGATTAAGGCTTGGCAAACTGTAACTACCACAGCTCGGATAATTGCAAATGCAGATTGAATAGCAACCTGCAAACCTGTTGCAACAATACCTAAAGCTCTTAAAGCTACTGATACAGCATCCATGAAGCCAATTTGTGATATTGAACCATCCCCAATATCACTAGTTAAATCTTTCCAAATGCCTCCAATGGTATTAAAGATTTCACCAACAATACCAAATAGACTTTCAAAAATTCCGATAATTGACTTTATCGAATCATCAATACCTTCTTTAGATTCGACTGCAAAAGTCAAAAATCTATTTGCAAGATCTGTTAATGCTGGTGCCGCTTGTGCCGCCATGCGAGTCATTACACCTTGCAACGTAGACTCTATTGTTCCTAAAGCAGTATTGAACTCCTTAGTCGACTGCATGGCTTCAGTGCTCATAATGACACCTAGGTCGTGAGCTTGTTTTGCGTACTCTTTTAATTTTTCTGCATTGTTATCAAGTAAAGGTCCTATCAATGTCGCATCATTCGCAATTGCCTCCATGTAGAAGGTCATTTCAGCCTGTGAGACATTAGCCTTTTGTAAGGTCTGGTAATATTTCTCAAGAATCTGCGGTCCTGATAATCCTTGAAACTCCTTAGCAGTAACTCCTACTTTAGGGGCAATCTTTTCAAAGAAATCGGCCATTTCCCCGCCGCCCGTTTGCATGAAGTCACCAAACTTATCGTTTACATCTTTCATGATGTCCGAAAGTTTATCTTGCTCTACATTTACCTTTCCTGCTGCAAAAGCCCACTCCTGAAACTCAGTAGTATTAGCATTTGCTAAACGTGATTGAATTTCAATTTCTTTTGAGGCTTTGCCAACCGCAGACACTAATTCAGGTATTGCACTAATTGCTTCAGCAGCCGTTCTTGCTATTTCTTCTCCGATACCTAAAAGAAAGCCGCCTTTAATGAGTGAAAAGCCACCTGTTAAAGATTCTTTAATGTCATTGCCAACCGTTTTAAACTTATCTGAAATGTTATTAGCAAAATTATTAAGTTCAGAACGCATGCCTGATACATCAATTTTAAGATCTATACTTTCGCTGGTGTTTTCAATTTTTTTTGATGATTCTGATACTATTTTTTCTGCATCTTTCATTCCCTCTTTTAGTTCAGAGGTCTTGGCGCCGACATGTACTTCAACACGGTTATTGTTTGCCATAACTTCCTCACAGGCATAAAAAAAGCCCCTTTAGAGGAGCTATGGAGAAATAAAAAAGCCTTGCGATTGCAAGGCTTTATAAAGATGATTATAGCAAATTAATTAGCCATATTTTTTTGCAAAATCTTCATCTGAACTACAGAGATAAAGGATACCTTCGATAAAGGCAATAATTGCCGGAATAAAGGTCCAGCAGAAAATAAGATACAAGATACCTTGGCCAACTCTACCCAAATAGAATTTATGAGCCCCAAACCCACCTAGTAGCAAAGCAAATACGCCAGCAGCCACCTTACTTTTTTGCCCAGTGATTCTAACATCTTGCTGTCTTACACCACATTTAGGGCAAATTTCTGCACGAACATCAATTTGTTGGCCACAGGCATAACAAAATTTTGTTTGAGTCATAATTTCACCAATTATTATAAAGTTCGTACAATCTAACAAACTGGTTACTTAATGTCACATTAAAAATATAAGGGCGGCCTTAACCACCCTGCGGGAAACTTTCTAAGACTTCTAGCATATCGTCTTCGTCATCATCTGAAACGGTGATTGTTGGGCTTGTCTCTTCAATTCCTGCGAAAGCTTCCAAGATACGGCAAAGACGCTGTATACCTATATGTGCGGGAGGGTTATTTTGCTGATACGCACTTAATGCTCTTAATCTAGGTAGATCCATTTCATTGATTACATAGTCGTAATCTTTACCCATGGTCAGCACTAAATGCGTGTACAGCTCCTCCCAGTCTATTCCCCCGAGCCACCTGCGTGGTTGTCAACATTCCCTTTAAGGCCAGACACAGACATTACAGCTTCCATCACTTCTGTGAGCTGATCCATAAATAGCATCTCTGCTACATCAACACGAGTAATGTCGGGGTAATTTCGCTTTAAAGATTTGTGTGCCACATCAATCACAGTGCCGACATCATCTGGCTTGAATGATTGAAGTGCAGGCAATAGTTTTTCAACCGCACCCAGTGACAATGGAGCAAAAACAAATGGTTGACCATCAACAATAACTGTAGAGCCTCGAGGGTTTTCAACTTGCTTAAATTGCATTTGGTTTTACTCCGATAAATCGATTTTGAAGACACGGTTAAGATCATCAGCCATAGGTTGGAATTCAAACTCAGGAATATCGTAGTCATCCTGCTTTGAACTGAACCCAAGCTTGTTACTAGTACAACGGTAGAAATTCATATGCATGAATTTGCCCTTGTAATCACGTTGCAGATCTAATGCAAACTCAGGTGTATAACCCATGTCTAAGTTGGACACGGTGATTGACTTACCACCTGCAACTGTTGCCGAATATCGGAAGCTAATAAAAACTATCTTCCCAACATCGGCAGTAGCAAATGTGTAGGCACCTGTCACGTTATCCACGCTGTATTGCCCTGCCACTGGCGCTGACGCCACACGTTTGAGTGGAATAGCCTTACCATCTGTAACACCTAAGTCCTTAACAAAAGTGCCAGCATTTGGAACTACAGGTGTAACCAAGCCGCCTGTTTGAATAGTTTCACCATTAATGGTTTGAGATACTGTCTCGATTCCACCTTCAGCAACTACGCCTCCAAAGAAAATAGAATTTAACAATGTGCCATTAATACGGCCAAATGATGCTTTACCTTTGATTGAGCCTTTACCACGTGCGGCATCAACGGCGAACTGTCCACGGCCAAAGAGTTCTTTTAAATCGAAACTAATATCGACACCTACCGACTGCAATACCCCCACTTCAACGGGTGTGGGATTGCTAATCGGTTGCCCATAAACATCTTGAATAGGTGTGGCAAAGATCTTGCCGGCACCAAATAAATATTGAGCCATTTATTTTGACCTCTCGAAAATGACAAAACCGCCATCTAGGCGGTCATAAAATGAATATTTTGTTAGTTAGTTGTGAGGATCCGGATAGGGATAATTGCAATCGCCTGATCATCCAGCATGTTTTCTACTGCTTCATATACTTCTATCGTGCCTTCAATCCAGCAGTGCTCTACCAATCCACCTAAGGTTTGATATTCACTAAATTCTGGATGGTTTGGCTGAATAGCTTCACGTACACGATCAATAAAAATATTCATCTGTGATGATGGTGGCTTTGCCCTGTCAGATTCATGGATATAGAGATAAACCTCAGCAGCTAATTCAACTTTTGAATCTAAACCATGAACCGGCACTTCCTGTTGATTACCTTGAGTAATAAACATGGCTGGTCGTTGTTCTGCTGTCACATGGTTAAAGTGACGTAAACGGCGACTGACTGTAACTAGCCCTTCTACCCTTGTACTTAACTGCTCAAACAACGCTTGATAGATTGCTTCGCTATCCACTCGCTAAACCTCGCTGAATTGCTGCATCAATGTTTTTCGGCACAATCTTGGCAACCATATCTAGTGAATCACGCATGAATCGTAATTCCCTAAATCTGACATTTCTTGAATGAGCCTTAATATTGACTTGTACTGGTGATATAGGTCGGCCAAAAGCTTGCTTAATAGTTCTCAGATGAGCTTTAACTCCCATCGAGCCATTTAAGCCAAACTCATGTGCAAATGCGTAAGGAACCAAAGCACCACCAGCTCCTACCGTTCCTTCGATCGAATCCTTATCCTCATCAACCTTAGATGAAACGGAACCACGTAAGCGGCCAGACTGAACTTTTAAACGCTGGCCACTCAGCATATCTTCCTGAATCGTTCGCTGTAAGCGTAAAGTAAGTGCGTTTACCGTGCGTCTTATTTCAAACCTAACGCGATCATTCATCTCATCAAAATTGACTCGAGTATCAACACGATAATCGCTCATAACCTATTACTCTTTAGCGGAGGCCGCCGATTTCTTTGGCTCAACCACTTCGACAAAACGCTCAAAACCTAAGGGCTTTAAAATATGAATAATGTCATTCTCAGATTCTAAAACGCCGTTTTTGATATCAAGGTTTTGACCAGCAACAACAACTTTAGTTGGTTTATAACCTTGGGGTGCCTGATACTTAAAAGGCATGGGAATCTCCTATACGACAAAAACCCCAACACCTAAACGGTTAGGGTTTGTGCCTTCATCATCAATTGGAATAGAATTTTTTAACGCATGGTAGCGCTGGCCATACATGCTGAGATCATAAAAAGCTTCTTTCGATGATCGGGAATAACTCACGCTTTGACCCGCGATAGTCATGCTTGAGGCATTACTAAAAGCAGCACCATTGCCACTTGCTGTACCGACTTTAAGAATATGTGCTGCATATAGACCTACAGCACGTTCCTTTAATGCCCCGAACTCAATTTGAGATACGACCAAATCTGCTTCTTCCAATGCATCCTGAATTTTTGCATCAGGCAAATTGAGTAAGGTTGTATCAGTCGAGAATTTCTGGCGAAACGTTTGTACGTCCATAGGTCCACCTTATTCCTTAGCCTGATCTAACTTCGCCTGTAGCTGCTCAAGTGTTTCATCATCACTGAACGTTACTTCAAGCTTTGTTAACTCAGCCTTCACGGCGGCCAGAGCTGCTTCATCTGCTGCCTTGGCTGCGTCACTAGCTGCATCGTTTTGCTTGCCACCTTTTCCACCACGGCCACCTGTTTTACCTGCTGTTTTTGGCTCATCATCTGGGATTTCCTGAACTTCAAGTTCACCTTTTTCAAGGAGTGATTTAAAGGCTTTCCCTTTAGAAATTCTTGTGAAATCCTCGGTACTGACTTCTACTGTTTGGTCTTTACCGACCTGAATCCCATCAAAAGAAAAAGCGGCCTGAGAGCCGCTGTAAGTAATTTTTGGCATGTTTAGTTTTCCTTATTCAACATCATAGTAGCGGAGAGAATCGACACGTTTTAAATAGACACCTTCATACATATAGTGCCCCGGTGTACGCATCACATAATTGATAGGTTGAGCTGCCAAGAATTCCAGCTCATTACAACGGAAAGTAATGCAGCTTGGATCACGGCGGTAAATAATGCTACGGTCCGTACCACCTTCACCTTTTCCCTCAAGCATACTTTCAGAAGTGAATGTGAGAGTTTTACCTTGCATAGCAAAAGTGTTCTTTTCCTTAATATACTCAAGGAAAGTTTTACCTGCTGAGTCTGGAACGACACGACTTGCTAGAAGAGTGTATTTATTCTCAGGCATCACGAAAGTATCAGGCTGAACACTGCTATCAAACTTTGAAGCATTGGTAGCACCTTTAATTGCCTTATTAATGTCTGCAAGGACAGCTTCAATTGTAGCCGTTGCATAATCAACCGTGGAAGTAATGACCTCTACACCAGTCTGGTTATAGAAACCAAGTAATCCTGTTTCTGGCTCTCCAAACCATGCCACATCACTCATATGGTTTTCATAAGCCAGACGAGCAGCTGCAACTTTGTCAGTCGTAAGCTGAATACCTGCTTTTAATGCTGCTGCAGCATCAAAGATACTAATTTCATAACCAATAACACCCGGTTGTACGGTGAGTTTCACTTCGTCATACACCACTTCAGCAAGTGGCACATCATTGCCTGTACCGGAGAAGCGCTTTCCACGCCCTACACCTTTCTTACGCTGTAAGACACTTGCGGATCCCATTACTGCGCCGTCTAATGACTCAATAGGCAAATATTTTGCATAGGCTTGAGCTTCAGCAAGTTGCGGTGTCATTTCATCAATTGATTCAAGCTTTAAAAGTAACTTGGCAAAGTTATCTAAATTAAAGGCATCACCAACGGCAATTTGCACCCCATGTGCAACGGCCGATAAGCGAATTTTCATTTGTTCTAATTGTTTTGACATTTTTACGCTCCACGTAATCGAAGGATTGCTAAACCATCAGGACCAGTGATGGTTTCCCAAGAGGCATTAGGTAGTTCAGTAGAATCTAATGCTGCAGATGAAAGAGATCCTAACGGCGCTTGTGCTGTTGGGTTTGAGGTACGGACATACACCTTTGCTTTGATGTCAGTTACTGGTGCCGTAGGTTTTACCCAGATAGAACCAATTTGCATGATGGGAGCACAGTCTTTGGCTTGATAAGCTTCTTTGCCTAAGGCGTTTTTTCCTGATTTACCAACATGCTGAAAAACGACTACACCAAACTTTGTGTTAGTTGCACCAGTTACCGCGCTTACTGTTTTTCCATCGGTAGACTGTACCGCTACCTCCCCATCGCTTAACACTGTAGTGCCAGCGACTGCCAAAGATAAGATTTCTTCGGGCATGTGCAAACGTGCACGCATACCCGGAATAGCTTGAGGTGTTAAAGACATTCTCTTTTCTCCAGTTTCTTAGAAGCTTTGTTTCCAAGCTTCTTTTTTGTTGTTAGGTTTAGGTTCCCCATCTTCTGGTTTGCCATCACCAGCATTGACTTGCTGTTGTTGGTTAAGTGCATCACCTACAGGATTTGATGGTTGTGTACCTTTCACAGCAGACAATGCGCGGAATACTGTATCGATCTGATCGGGTTTTGCATCACCTACCGCAACACTACCCAATACCGCACCCACTAATGCATCACCCGCTTTAGCCGCAATCACATCTCGCTTGATTTGCTCACATGTGCAACCTTCAGTTTTAACTGATGGAACCAATGCTTTAGCGTCAGCAATCACAGCAGCACGTTCGGTAGCCGCTTGTTCGAGCTTTTCTGGTGTCATCTGATTCTTTTCCAGATCACCGACTTTTTGCTCAAGAGTGGTTTTATCGGTATGCAATTGATCTACAACCGCCTGAACTGCGTTTAGTTCATCACCGATCGAAAATTGCTTATCACCAACTTTAAGTTTTGCAGCCTTCAAGTTTTCAAGCTGATCTTGTTGCTGCTTTAATGCATCCGCCAAGGGCTTGTTATCGCCAATGTCAAAACGAATACCGTTTACACTTACTTCCATTGTTTTCCCCTTTGGAGTTTGCTTTTCGTCACCGATGCGGCAATCACCACCACAACGCCCGTATTTAACGAGTGCAACGTGATTGCCAATAAAATTGATAAATTTTGCTTGGTACACCGTGCCGTCTGGCGCCGTGCCCTGTTCTAAAACTAATGTGGCTCCATAACCCAGCGACATTTCTAATCGCTCGTTGTTCTGGATTAAATCAATGCTGTCCTTATCCTTAATGAGCAAATCGCCCAATAGATATTCGCCTTCTTGGCGGACGTTCTCACAATAGCCAATGTGATAGTCCTTCCAGTTGGCTGCATTAATTTCATTCTTAGGTGGGTGATAATCCGTAGCGTCTGCACCATCCCAACTTTTAATCGCTGCTGGCTTAAAAAGCTCTTCAGCCGATGAGTAGACATTAATCGTCTGATCTGCTGAAAAGCCTTCTAAATTTGGGAACTCATATGCATAGTACTGTCGTACCTGAGGTGCTTTACCCAAGCGAACGTTCACACATTTCAAATAACCTTCCGGTGTAAATGAACGTGTGGATTCACTTGGCGCAAAGTCACCTACCTTGAAGCGGTAAATGCTTTTCATAAATTGCGCTCATAAAAAAACCGCCTCAAAGGCGGTTATTGAAAGAAATTATTATATATTCACGTTATAAGGCTTGCCGTCTCTAACTAAGATTAGAAGATCTAGACATTGTTTAGAATATTTTCTTGTTGAGCTTTTAACTCCTGTCATAACTTTAATATGATATTTATTGTCTGTAGCTTTAATATCATGTCCAGTATCTTCTTTAATTTTGTCCACTAAAAGTTGAGCACTATGCCAATATGAATAACCTAAAGCTTTTGCCATTTCATTGAACGTGTAAATAAAGTTAGCGTTAATCACCTGACCATTATCCATTTCAGATATACCAAATAATTTTGGTAACTCTTTATCATCTTCCGAAATATCTTTTAGAAGTTGGATATCAAACGCAACCTCTTGTCGAGGTAACTCCCTAGATATCAATTTGTATGTTCGTGCCAACAATGCTCTGAGGATTTTAGGACTAACTGATATATCAGGTGCTGACTCAGCGATTGAATCATAAATCCATTTATAGTCCTTTGCATAAATTACCTTAATTCGAACACTTTTTTGACCATTAATTGGTATCAAAACTTCACTAGGATATGTGTTTGATTCATTGAAATTATTTTCATAACTAATTAAATAAATATTTGGAATTAATTCACCGTTAGGACATAGGATTTGATCTATATCTGACAAAATTGCAGTAATATTTGGATCTGAACAACTATAACCAATGAAGAATAAAGGGTGTTCAGCAAAATATGTAAGAAGTTTTGCACTTAAATATTTTTTTGTTTGATCAAAGTCAACATAATCTTCTTGAGTAATAACAATACTTTTTTCATTTAAGCAACAACCATGAATTTTTAGTATTTCACCGGGACTTACAAAATTTGCTTGTATAATTTGTTGCCCAACAATACTAGTATATTCATCAAATAAAGCCTCAAGCACTAAATCATAATTTGTAGTAATTACAGCGTGTGGCTTTATTTTTTTAAATGATTCAATTTCTTCTGCATAAGGGCTTGAAGAAAAATCTAGTCCCGCAGTTTTTTCTTTAAATTTTTTAGCAATTATATGTTTTAAATATATATCTTTAGGTGTACCTTTTTCAAATAATTCAGCAGGGAAAGTATCATTTACATCTTTTACCTCCCAAGCCCATTCCGAATAAATACTAGAAAAATCAGATGCAATTTTTTTGTAATCAGAATCATAATTTTGCTCATAGTATGCAAAACTTCTTTTTATATTAGGGCATTCCTCTGCTAGTTCCTCCATTAAACCTTGCCAATTAGGTAAATCACAATATCTTTGTGAGAGGCCTGATCCTACAAATAATATAGGTTGTACTTGCAATGACTCCATACAGTTTCGTAAATCATCATTAATTTTCTCAATATATCCACTCATTGCATCACCCTAAAAGAATTATTTTATGTACCGATAATATAAGAAAATCTCAAAGTATTTAAATCTTTAAAATAAATATAATGATAAATATTATTAGTCTAGCAATATATCCTCATAGTTAGGCAAGGCTGTGCAACGACAACGAATAGGCTGACCGGGATGCCCACCATCTGGCGGTGAATCCCATCTAAAGGTTTCACCCTGCTTATGTTGATGATCTGGTCGCACTCGCTCATCTTTCGCCGTTTGCCATGTGTATGTCTCAACACCCATTGATAGCTGTCTGGCTTGGTTAATTTGCCCGTTTATCTTGCCCATCTGATCACTAGCAATAAGACGTACACGATAATCAGTAGATAAGCCTAATTGCTTTATTGCTTTTGCTAACTCTTCATTAGTTTGTCCAGTCTGCAAAGCATTGCTGATAAGGACTTCAAGCTTATCGGCGTATTGCTGGGGAATAGACTTAATCAAACTGACATTAGCCGTAATATTAAGATCTACTTCGTTCTGAATATCAGCAGCTCGATAGAACGGCGTTAGATCGACACCAATAATTGATTTGGTATGTTCAGCAATTTGTTTATCTACTTCCTTTTGTGTGTCAGTTACAACCTTTGTGGCCAACGGTTGGGAAACCTCAACAACATATTTTGTTAGTTTTTCCCGAAACGTCCACATCATTTCAGAAAACCAAGCATCACCGATGTTCTGGCCTACTGTAGGTATGACTAGATCCTTTGTTTGTTCCTGACAGTATTTTGATATGGCTAGTAATTGTCGCGTGTAATAAAGCTCAACACGGCGATTTACGTGTACAGCTCTAGGCTTAGAAGCTTTACGGCCTTTCTTACGCTTCTTCGCTTGCTGGAGGTGTGGTTTCAGTATCTGAATTATCGTCGTCATCTGGCTTCACCATTGTCTCAAGCTCTTTGATATGCTCTTCGTCAATTACTGAATAAACACCGTCAATAACAAGCTGCTTTGCTATTTGTGGCTCTGTAATGACGCCCATCTGAAGATATTTATCGTCACGTTCTGCATTAGCTTTCTCAACCTCAGCTCGAACCTTAGCGTCTAATTGCCATAATGGGTTAAACACAACGTCTAAACTTGGAATCTGACGACCAAATGTAGCTTGGCAAATTACTCTTAAAAGCTTCAACATGAATGGCTTTAATGACCAAGTTTGCTTGGTTGATATAGTGTCGTAATAGTTCCGTGTGTCATGTTCGCCTGTAGCATTCATCCCCGCAGGTGATTGACCGAATAAAACCGTATATGGCATTTCGGCCGCTCCAGAAGTTTGAATCGAATATTCACGCATAAGGTCAGGCAAACCACCAAAGCTATAAGATTTAGAGTCGTACTCCTCCTCTTTATCCAAAACGATCATGCCGTTTAGACTTTTAAGCAATCCAACACTAAAAAAACGTTCTGCTACACCTTTTAGATCCTCTTTGATCTTATCAACCAAATGCGGTGTTCTAATCACATCAATTTTTGATTCATGGACTAAACTAGCAGTGGCTTTCTTAACTGCCGCATGATCAAGCAGATCCTCATAAACTTCCTGTAAAACACTTACAGGCTCTTCATTGACCACATCTGCATGACCAAATTTAATTAAGCGTGTGTGGTGGATCCGTTGGTTAGATTTGCCATCGAGTTTAAGCTTGTAAAATTCAGGTTGCTTTAGAAGCCCGCCAGCCTCATTTGGTGGCAAGTACTTTGAAGTATCGGCTTCAATCTGCTTTTTCTTGAGTACCGTGAAAAACTCTAAACGACCAACACCCAGTTTATTTAGATCGAATGGTTGATCCAAGTTGCCGCCGTCCACCGTACCTAGAAGCACATAGCAAACGCCATATAAGCGAGAAAGGATCAAGCTAGATAAGAGGACCCCATCTAAATTAAAAGCCTTACACGCCTCTTTAAGCTTCTCTAATTCATTATCCTGAATCCCCTCATAGAACCAACCAGCTCGGAGCATGTCACTTGCTGGTCGGTTCACTATGCGCTTAGCTAACCAATGTTGATATACCGCCTCTAATTGCTCATCAGGAATAACCTTCTTAACAAAGCTCCCGTGTGATGCCTTATCACGATCTGTACCTATATTTGAGACAAAGTTTGTGTACGCCCCTGCATCGCCAATTGCATCGGACTTTTTATTTTCAGTCATAATTTCCTCTAATCAAATACAGTTGGCTTGCTTGCAATTGAATCGTTAATAGCATCAATGGTCGGATCCCACTGATCGTCATGATCATGTGACCAATCAGCGGTGAGTCCTTCTATTTCTTCAACGTAATTCAATAGCCATGGTGCATTAGCAGGCAATAAGACTCGGCCGTCTTCAACATAAAGAATGACGTCCATAGTCCTCGATAGCTTGTCATCTCCGCGCTGAATAGCCCGAATAGGTAAAGTTGTTTCTTTAGCAATGGTTTGAATTAATCCCGTACCACTAGCTTTATCCTCTACAGCCATATAGCGAAGTTTGCCGATTTCTGTATTGCCATCCTTATGTTTTTTAATAAAGTCCTTAGCAACTTTTAATAGTGCAGGGGCTTCCCATTTACCTCGTTTTACATCAATGATGTAAAGGTTATTGTCATAGCCAAGACCAGCACATATGAATGCTGAATAGTCATTATGCTTCTTAACCTTCTGTGCCGTATCGGCCCATATTGCACGCCATTTAAGAACAGGTAACTCAAGATAGCGTGGGAACCATTCAGCCTTAACAAGATCACCACCCAGTTTTTTAGGGTTCTGCATGTATTGGCTTGCAAATGTATATCTCGATACCGTAGCGCCGTCTTTATCCTCGCCGCCTTTCTCTAACTGTAGCAATGAGAGTAATGATTCTTTTAAAGGCCAATAGCTTTGTCTGCCTTTCTCATCACGTTCAACATCTCGCGGTATTTTGCGCTGTATGTGCTCTGGCAGTTTATTGATGTACTCATCATCAATAAGTGCTGGAATGCTGATTTGCTCCCATTCACCCGGCACATTACCGGTAAGTACAAAGTTAGTCGGATCCTCAACGTGTAATCGCTGCATGATCAGAATAATTGGTGTATCAGATTTAGCTTTACGCGAGTTGACCGTGTTTAAAATCTTACGGTTAGCTTTACGTCTAGCGGTCTGGCTGAATGCATCCTCAGGCTTTAAGGGGTCATCAAGTATAATTGCGCCAGTAAAACCCTCATCCACCAATGTACCTGCACGGCGACCTGTAACCTGCCCACCCATTGATGCAGAATAAACATGACCAGCGTCATAACCATCAACTGTAGTTTTCCAGTTTGATTTAGCATCCGTGGCTGTAGAAATCTTTACAGGCCAAAGTCTTTGAAAGTCTTCTGACTTAACAATATTTCTGGCAGTTGCAGATACATCCTCAACAAGTGACTGTGAAAATGACAAATACAAAAAGCGAGATCGAGGATTACGCGCTACGCCACGAGAAATCAGGTTTGTTAGTAATTCAGTCTTACCGCTACCGGGTGGAACGTTAATAACTAAGTTCTTAACTTTGCCAGCAATAACCTCGTCAATCTTGTCGGCAATATATTCATGATGCCAGTTGACCGAAAATTTAAAGCCCATGCGAGGCAAGAAAAATGCGCGGGTAAAGAATAAATGTTCTTTCTCGCACTTAATCCGCTTAGCCTTGGTTTTAACAGGATCAATATTCGTTCTCGAGTTCATCTATCGCCTGCCTTACCTGCTCATCGGTAGCAGTCACATAGGTAATATTTTCGCTTTGTAATGGTCCACCACCAGCGCCGGTTACTTCGGTTTTATTGGTGAATTGACCGCCCATGTCCTTTGCAGCTTGCTCAAGAATTTTTAGCGAAAATAAAGGATTCTTTGCATGAACTGAATATTGTTTCTCAAGCCTCTGTAATCTGACCGCGAGATTAGCAATAGGAATGTTTAAAGGCTTTTCTAAAAATTCATTTCGTGTGTGCTCAAATTCTTCTTTTAATTCCTGACTAAGATCTTTGCCGGCACGCTTGGTTGGGTCATATCTTTCGCACTGTTGGCGTGAGATCTTGACCTTAAATTCTTCGTTGACGAGCTCAACTGTCTCTTGAGGTGTGTTAAATACAGCAAGTGACCGTACTATATAGAGTTTTACCTCTTTTCTAAGTGCTGCCATAAACCTCTTCCTGTCAACGTACGTCAACGTAAACAGGCAAAAAAATTAAGCCAGTTTCAGAAGACAAGTACCACATGCATGAGCAATCTTTGCTTTTGAAATTGTCGGACCCGCATTTGCTAAATCCACCATATGTTGCACGGCTTCATTTGGGCCGTATCTGCCAACTACACCATGAAACTCTTCAACGTCATGGCCCCGCAAATAATGCTTTGGCATTCCAGTAATAGGACTAAGGATCATGTCACCCTCATCAGTACGCTTAACCCCAATGTGATAAAGTTCATGTTCAATGAGTGCACAAAAATCGATATCACTACATTCAGAAGTATGTTGAGCATCGATAGTGATTACGTATTCAGGAATATAGCCAAACCAATTAATCATTTGTCTTTCTTGACGCATCTTTTGCCAGCCCCCTGCACGAAACATAACTCTCTCGGTTTGCCCCAACACAATCTGGCCAGCTTTAATAAAAGCTGTCGATGCCCATAACACTTTAAAGAATCTACTACCAAAATAAGTTAAATGATCGTGATCTGGATTATGCAATGGAGAGTTTGAGTCAATGAATGTATCCCAAATCCAATTCTCAAGTTCTTGTGCTGGTTCAAAGTCAACACTGTCATAAATAGGATCTAATTTAAGTAAGCGTTCAGGCGGTTCTGGCCTTTTCATAAAAACCCCTCAGGCTTATTGTTGAGCCGAGTAATTAATTTATTTTGCTTTGCAATAGTCAAAAAAAATCGCTCATCTAATTGAGCGATCTGTTGTTCTGTGAGGCCCTTGGTAGTACAGCTTCCCAAGTGGTTTAGCTCAGTTTGGAGCTGTCTAATCTCATTTATGTTTTTTTGAAATTCAGTCATAGATACTCCAAAAAGAAAAAGCCCACCAAATGGCGGGCTTCTAAGTGTTTAATTTCTGGTTTAAGAAAGATAAGTGTATTTTTCTGCTAGATGTTTTTTGGCGATTTTTGTGGTTTCAAAATACGATACTTCTGCACACAGCCAAAATCTATATGTGTTTTCACCCACCACATAACTCTGGCGGTTGTAAGTTGATTCTTTAGATGAATCTATTTCACTTGCTTCAAAATATGTACCTTCACGGTCATTTACAACTTCACCGTCCAAATCACCGCCAATACAAATATACATTGCAAGCTTCCATAAAATTATGAATGGCAGCTTAACATATAAAGTTAAAAGCCCCGCCAATAATCAATATTTAGCGGGGCTTTTTGAGCCGTAATAAGCTCGGCAACTTTTTTATAGAATCGTAACGGTAATAGTTTTAAAATCCTCTTAAAAGAGATTATTATTGAAAAAATTTAATTAAATTCATCATATTAAGCAGAAAAATAAATATTATCCTACTGTTCAACTTCTTTTAATAAAAGATACAAAGCTGCATAGTTATCTATAGCTGAGACAATTTCCTCTTTTTTTTGTTCGAAAGGTATAACAGGTGTCTGATTTTTATGAACTTTATCAATAATCTCTTTTTTCAAATCGATATAAAAAACCGTAGGTTTAGGGAATTCATCGTTATCATTGAATTGCTTGTCATAAAATATCGAATAGAATTTATTTAATTGATCATTTAACAACCTTGTTAATTGAACTTTTATTTCTGACTTAAGATCATTAAAACACTCTGATTGTTTAATTTCATTAGTAAGTGAAAAAAAATATTCTGCTCTACGATCCACTAAATAGCTGCTTCCAAAACCACCAGAAGATTGTAAACTTTTCAAAAGTAACATCCGATATGTAGACACTTTAATTGACTTTAATTGATCTATTGTTACCTGTAACTCCTTTTTTGCTTCTTTTAGTTTAACAATATTGCCTCCAATAGATAGCTCTTGAACCTCATCAAAATATGCAATTATTGCGGATACAATTGCAGAAAATATTATCAAAATAACGAAGTGGTTTGGCTCAATGTATTTATCCTTCAAAAGGATAAAGGAAACAAATGAGAATAAGACAAATGTAATTAAAGAAAATAAAATTCTCATGCAGTTTTTTAGCAAAGAAAATTTTATTATTAACGATTAAAATATTGTTGCAATAACTTTTTCGAGATTTTCATTTAAAGATAGTTTACTCATTCTTATAAAATAAAAGCCCATCATTTGATGAGCTTTAATACCAGTGAACTACATACACTTCGATCACTATAACACGAATATGCCATATCGCGTTTAAACGATCAAGGCTTTATTTCGCATACTTGTCATTAATATAATCGCATACAGTAGTAGCTGTTACTAAAGGAGTTAATTTATTTAAAAGTTCAATTAAACTTGGTAGATTCCGAGCACCTAAATATTCAACTTCATCGCCTATTGGACTAAACTCAATTAAATATTTTGGCAATGTAGTATTTTCTGAATCACGACTGTTAACATAAATTTTTATAGGATCACCTAAGATATTGTCATTCATAGCATAAATACCTGATGTTGAATTATATTCAAGAATTTTCAGTACTTTGCTAATGTCATCTTCCTTATGCAAAGCAACAATCTGATCTATAAAATCATTTTCTCTTTGCCAACCATCTTTATAATCAAAGCTCCATATTTCACTCATTTTTACACCATTGTTAGAAAGTTATATTTACCAAGAAGGTAAAATCTAGCACTACTAACCATGATATTCACTTGGCTTTTGGATTGATTGGTAATAGCCGCAACTGCACTTAATGATCGGTTCTCAACCTTATGCTTAACAAGGCATATCACCGCAAACTTGGTTGTGTAATCACATTTTTCAGATTTAAATACCGTCTTGAGTATTGATTGTATTTGATCTGCCTCAAAATCATTAATTTCACATCGAATGTAAGATTTACCTTTTGGAAGCTCTCTGTCTGCTTCACGCATTAACCAGTAAATTTGATTAATATGAAGTCCATCAGGTAAATCACCTCCTTTTATACGAACCGTTTCGCACCAAGCGCCAAACTGCTCCAACCAGCCATCAATAGTGTATTTAGACCAATCCATTTGTTGTGTTTTAAAAGCTGCACTCATTATTCACCTACCAATTGCTCAATTTGTTTGATCGCCACGCCTGCTTTCACTTGCTCTGTACTGAACCGTAAAACTGTAAAACCCATCATTGATGCTGAGTTATATTTCTCCATATCCCCGATGTAACCTTTGCCCGTTGTATGACGTCCACCGCTCCAGATCCCGCCTTCCACCTCTATCAAAATCTTTGTACCTTTAATTAAAAAATCTGCTCTCCATTTACGAGTTGGATGGAATTTATATTCCTGTTCAAAACCAATCTTGTGTGACTTTAAGTGCTGTACAAGCGTTGCCTCGCCTTCACTTACAACTCGTTCTTTTTTGACTGAAGCACGACGCTTAGGTTTGTTTCGTGGTTTTGCATAAAGACGTTTGTAATCGGCAAGGCTCATTGAGGTCATTAGTTCTTCACCCATACAAAGCATTTAAGGTGTTTGGACCAATAAACACTTACACCCGCTCTTTTACGTAATTTTCTTGCACGTTTTTTACAAATTGGGCGCTCATTCAACATAATAAAAGTAGGCGGTTTTCCTAATGGTGGCTTCATTAATTCCCCACCATTATCTGTATAACCCGCACTTTTGAGTTGACCTTTAAGTTGTTCCACTTTCGCTTGCTGGTATTGCCATATTTGATCAGCTAAACCTTTGGCACCTTCATGCACAAGAGGATCTGAATCATCTACCCAATATTCATAGGCCTCGTTGAATACTTCTTCAAATTTCCGTGGCTTATACATTCATCACCTCATCATGTTCTTTACGAGCCAAACACCACAAAACCACCGCACCGCATAGAGCAGCTGTAAAAAATGAAATGAGTAAACCCCACCCTAAAATCTCGAATTTATTCATGCTGCCGCTCCTTTGCCCTGTTGAAAACCAACTTGAATGAGATAAGGCATCAATTTTTGTTGTTGCTCAGGATCTGTAAGTTTTACCGCGATACGTGCAGCAAGTTGTTCATAGCTCTCGTTTCCTTCCGCATACTTGCTAGCAAATTCAGGAAGAACAGAAAGTTTTTGAGCAAATGAATAAATCTGTTTTGAACTAAGTACGATTGATTCCCCCTGCGGGACTCGAACCTGTGTTCCAGTGTTTGAGTTTTTAGCTTGCTCACGTGATTTGTATTTTCCACATGCGTTGATTAACCAATCTGCAAAGTGGTAATTCATGAGTTCATCACAAAGATGCTTCTCGGCGTTGTAGAGTTCAAATGCTCGTAATTCTCTATCGAACCAAGTCGCATTTTTTATCTGCTCGTAAGTTTCCTGATCAGTTGCCAAAAGAATTTCTTCACCAAGTTTTTTCAAACTCAACCATGTTTTTTTATTTTTAGATTCTTCTGATAGATTCTTTGAAAGATTCCGTGTCCCAACGTTGGGACTGTTTAACGGAATTGTTGGGACTCTTTCATGGAATTGTTGGAACTGTTCCGTTGTTGGAACTGTTCCATTGTTGGGACTGTTTAAATCATCATTTCCCGAGTCAAAGAGTACCGTTGTTGGCACTGTTTCACGGCCTTTAACTCCAATCAAAAGATATACTTTTACCTGCTTAGTTCTACCTTCTCGTTTGCCAGTATCGATAATAAATCCGTCCTCAATTAGCTCGTCAATAATTTTCAAAACTGTCTTACGGTCCATTTCTGTGTCTTCTACTAAACGAGCAATACTTGGATAGCATTCATGTGTTTCACCAGCTCGATCGGCTAGCGAAAGAAGGACTAATTTTTTAAGTGGCTTTAATGCACCACCCGCCTTTTGTTTTTGACGGGTTTTCCAAGCCCAAACTGTTGCATCTAAGCTCATCTATCCCCCTCTTCATTCATTTGAATGAAAGTGCTACCTAAGTAACGGATTCTTTTAGCCCGATACAAACTTGAGATGATTTGACCAGCATGACCGAGATAAAGACCATGTTTGCCGTGTTGATCTATCAGGGCTTGCATAAATTCTTCACGTGTTAACGCAGCATTTTTTTCGTCACGATTTTGGCGTGCTAGATTTTTCTTACGAATTTCCAGCAAACCAGATAAAGTTCTTAAAGCTGGCTCATGCCATGACTGATAACTTTGCTGACACTTCTGTTCTAAAAGTTTGTCTTTAGCTGTTTGATTTGATAAATTAGTTTGCATATTCGATTCCTCTAGCAAGTAATTGAATTACTAAGCCTGATGTACGAGATCAGGCTTTTTCATTTCCGAACGTTGCTGAACATTTTTTCATTTGCTTCAATGCTGCCTGATCAACTGCTGTGATAAGTTCAATAAGGTTTTGTGTCAGGTGATGAATTTCTTCATATTCCAACGGCGTGATAATTCCGTCTTCATACGCCTCATAAACAACACTGTTCGCTTTTCCGTTTTTAATGTTGTGCTGCATCATTGCTTCAAAGATTGATAACTCATGATGTTTAGAGCTGTCGCACCCAACTGGAACTAATGCAAAGCCCAATTCATGCGCCCAAACCTTTAATAATGCTGGGTTCTGTGTGAAATAAATCATTGCTTCAAGTTTTTTCAAACTTGGCAAATATGCGGGCATATTCTGATTGCCGTAATTACACACAGAGTTATGTGAGTCCCCTATTGCTTGGGCAATTTCCTTTGCTGTGCAATTTGGTGTTTTATTTACCATTTGCCAAAGTGCTATCTGCGCATCTCGGCTTAAAGTCATTTCTTGCATTGTGAAATCCTTCATTTCCTTCACATTTATTTTTTAA
>Ga0065704_10070296_pt1 | contig 37859 bp, 62 predicted proteins | sample SwiRhicommuniRL2_FD_59091 | JGI IMG/M metagenome (GOLD analysis project Ga0065704, IMG submission 59091) | Switchgrass rhizosphere bacterial communities from Rose Lake, Michigan, USA - RL2 v2 (version 2) | ecosystem: Host-associated > Plants > Roots > Rhizosphere > Soil | place: East Lansing, MI | reverse complement strand
AACCGCCAGGCTGTTGACATGTTCGGCAAGGAACAGCTGCCTGACGCCATCGTTAACAAGTCCGAAGGCCCGCAGGCTGACGAGAAGACCGAGTTCATTCATTGCGTCTATGAGAACAAAGAGCGCAAGGGTGGAGATCGCAGCTGGAAAGGCATGGCCTGGCGCTCGATCTATGTGTCTGTCGACTGCCGCGCCACTGTGGATGAGGGTGGTTATCGGACGATGCCATACAGCATTGGCCGCTACATCACCACTCCGGGTGAGGTCTATGGCCGCTCGCCGGCGATGCTCGTGCTGCCTGACATCAAGATGCTCAACGAGCAAGAGAAGACCATCATGCGAGCCGCTCAGCGCATGGTTGAGCCTCCCCTGCTGGTTAGTGAGGACGGCGCGCTTCAGCCGTTCAACGTGCGTCCGAACGCCTTGAACTACGGCTATCTCAATGAGCGTGGCGAGGCATTGGTCCAGCCGCTCCAGATGAACGGCAACATCCCGCTCGGCATCGAACTCCAAGACCAGAAGCGCAAGGTAATTCAGGACGCATTCCTCGTGACCCTGTTCCAGATCCTTGTCGATCAGCCGAACATGACTGCGACTGAGGCCATGCTTCGGGCTCAGGAGAAGGGCCAGCTACTCGCCCCGACTATGGGCCGCTGGCAGTCTGAGCAGCTTGGCCCGATGATCGAGCGCGAGCTGGACATCCTAGGTAACGCCGGGATGCTCCCTCCTATGCCTAAAGCGATGATGGATCGTGGCGGACAGGTAGAGATCAGCTATGAATCACCGCTGAACCGCGCACAGCGAGCAGAGGAAGGGATGGCAATCCTCAATACATTGTCCGCTGCTGGCTCTATCGCTCAGTTCGATCCGTCCGTGGTCAAGCTGTTCAAGGCCCAAGACGCCATGCGCGAACTGGCGGACATCAACGGTATGCCGGCTAAGCTGCTCAACTCTCCAGAAGAGATGGAGCAGATCAACGCCGCCGACGCCCAGCAGCAGCAGCTTCAACAGTTGCTCGCCGCCGCGCCAGTCGCAGGCCAGGCAGCAGAGAGCTTCGCCCAGGCAAACGTACTCGCCAACCAAGCAGGCCCATCGGTGGTTAGCCAATGAACCTCAATCCATTCACCGCGATATACAACAAGCTCATCGGGCGCAGGAAGGCATATCGCGCCTGCTTCCTCGGCGAGGACGGAAAGCTCAGCCAGGACGGCGAACTCATAATGAACGACCTGATGCGGTTCTGCCGCTCGACCAAGTCCACTGCGCACATGTCGCTCAATGGGACTATCTGCCCATACGCAACGCACCTGACTGAAGGTCGCAGGGAAGTTTTGATTCGCATACAATCAATGCTCGGGGTCAGCGACTTGGACCTGCGAGAACTAGCGCAACAGATGGCCGGACATTCCGACAACCAATGAGGATGCACAAGTGACAGATTCAATCGAGCAAGAAATCATCGCCAAAGGCCTGACCGCACCGCGAGTTACGCCAGCAGATCTGCAAGCTAACATCGCCAGCGAGTACTACTTCACAGCAAAAGATGGTGTACGCGGCGAGTTTGCCGCCTCTGGATTCGGCCTGATCGAAGAGGCGAACTCTCTGGACCTGCTGACATTCTGCGTGCTGGTGCTGAAGAATGGCTTCACTGTCACCGGTGAGTCGGCCTGCGCAAGCCCTGAGAACTTCGACGCTGAGGTTGGCCGCAAGATCGCCCGCCAGAACGCTGAACAGAAGATCTGGCCGTTGATGGGTTATGCGCTCAAGCAACAACTGGCCGGGGGTGAAGCATGAAGCGCTTCTTCCTGATGAATGAAATGCCCGCCGATGGCCAGCCAGCAGGCGGAGCTCCAACACAAGACCCGGCGCCGTCAGCAGCACCAGCACCAGATGCCTCGAAGTCGTGGTACTCGGGCTTCGATGAGATGACCCGTGGCTACGTTGAGCAGAAGGGCTTCAAAGACCCTGCTGCCGTGGTCAACAGTTACCAGAACCTGGAAAAGCTGATGGGCCATGAGCGCGCCGGTCGCACCATGGTGCTGCCGAAAGACGATCAGGACACCGAGACGCTCGGCAAGATCTACGACCGACTGGGCCGTCCCGCTGCGCCGGAGGACTACAAGCTGCCAGTGCCAGAGGGTGATCAGGGTGAGTTCGCCAAGGTCGCAGCCAGCAAGTTCCACGAGTTGGGCCTGTCCTCGAAGCAGGGCCAAGCGCTGGCCGAGTGGTTCAATGGCCATGGCACGCAGTTGCAGCAGCAGCAAGAAGCGGCATTCGAGCGCCAGCGTGATGAAGACTTCGGCAAGCTGGAGCAGGAATGGGGACCCCAGTTTGAAATCCGTGCTGAGGTGGCCCGTCGCGCCATGCGTGAAGCCGGCCTGACTCCAGAAGAAGGCGCCATGCTTGAGCGCACTCTCGGCGTTCACAAGGCAGCGAAGGCGTTCGAGTTCTTCGGCAAACTGTTCACTGAGCACGGCGGGAAGGGCTTCGAGAACAGCGGTGGCGGTCAGTTCTCGCAGACGCCACAAGAAGCGAAGTCTCGCATTGATGCACTGACCAAGGATAAGGCGTGGCAGGCTCGTTACTTCGGTGGAGACTCTGACGCTCGCGCAGAGATGGAACGTTTGCAAAAGACGGCGTATCCTTCGTAGCATGTAACCGCTGGCGCGCTGATATTTAGCGCGCCGGATAGGCGGACAAACCGAAAGGTCCCGCACTGATTCCGCAATACCCTGATCGGCCCCCACCTTAGGGACAAGCCAAAAGAACCTTTTTTTGACTTGAATCCAATAGGTGAATGACATGAGTCAGCAAATCCCTACCCACTTCGTCCAGTCCTACACGACGAATCTTCAAATGCTGCTTCAGCAAAAGGGCTCCCGCCTGCGCGAAGCAGTGATGTCTGAATCCCACATCGGTGAGAAAGCCGTAGCTGTTGACCAGCTCGGCCCGGTGACTGCCCGCCAAGTGACTGGCCGCTATCAGCCTCTGGTGCCGGATGACACTCCAACTGATCGCCGCTGGGTATCTCCTGGCGATTACGACTGGAACGATCTGGTCGACAACTTCGACAAGCTGCGCCTGCTGGTTGATCCGACTTCGTCCTACGTGACCCAAGGCACCTACGCCATTGGCCGCGCAATTGATGCCGAGATCGTCCGTGCTCTGCTGGGTACTGCATTGACCGGCAAGACCGGCACCACTGCGACTACCCTGCCAGCTGGTCAGATCGTCAGCACCAACATCGGCGGCGCCAACACCGGCCTGAACAAGGACAAGCTGGTTGAAGCTCGTCGCCTGCTGATGGCTGCTGAAGTCGACATCGACAACGACCCGCTGTTCGTGGCGATCACCGCTGCTCAGCACGCCGACCTGCTGAAAGAAACCCAAGTGGTCAACACCGACTACGTGAGCCGTCCGGTTCTCGAAGACGGTCGCATCCGCAGCTACCTGGGCTTCAACTTCATCCACATCGAGGGCCTGCCGAAAGCTGCCGCTGTCCGCTCGATCCCTGTGTGGGCGAAGTCGGGCATGCACCTCGGCCTGTGGAAAGACATCATGGGTCGCGTCGATCAGCGCTTCGACCTCTCATCCATCCCGTGGCAGGTTTACGTTTGTGCGACCTTCGGCGCTACTCGCCTCGAAGAGAAAAAAGTCGTTCAAGTCAACTGCACCGAAGCGTAAGGGGAACGAATCATGGCCGTTGTAAACACGAAATCCACTGTTGTAACCAACGCTGATGCCGGCGTGCTGAGCGACCGCAAGTTCGCCCGTGCTCGCCTGATCAGTTCCATTGGCTTCGTCAACAAGGCTGCTGCCGACTCGAACGCCTCGGTGTTCCGTTTCGCTCGTCTACCGTCGAACGCCATCATCCGCGCTGTAACCGTGAACTCGGATGCTGCGATCACTGGCGGTACTGCCTACCAGTTGGCCGGTTATGACACCGCAACCAACGGCGGTCTGGTCATTGCCAACCTGACGTCGTTCGGCGCTGCTCTGGACTTGTCCACTGCCAGCATCAAGCCTTTGCGCCCGGGTGCCGCTGACGTCGAGAAGGCCCTGTGGCAACTTCTGGGGTTGACCGTTGACCCTGGCAAGATGATCGACATCGCGCTGCTGGCAACCACCGCAGGCTCTACCGCTGCGAACATCTCGCTCGACGTTGTTTGGGTCGAGTAACTGCCTGCCGGCGTCTTCGGGCGCCGGCTCACTTTCAGGAGTACGAAAATGGCTCAGCGCAAATTCGCCATTGATGTCGGGCAGCATGATTCTCAGGTAGTTATCACCACGGGTAGCGGTATGACCGCTGCTCTTGAGCTTCAGGTTGATGATGCCAAGTGCGCCAAGAAGGAAGACGTGATCATCCTCTTAACCGAGACGATCAACCGGATTCAGGAAGGCGTGTGGCCACCGGTCAACTCGTAAGGGGTCGTCATGGCTAATCGAAGGAAGATCCGGTCAGACGGCAGCGATGCTGAGACGGTTGCTACATTGCCCGCTCAGCAATTCCCTTTGGGCTATCAGCAGATCACCGACCTTACTGCCGCTGTGTTGCTTGCGCCTCCGCCGGGGGCAACCTTCGCGGTGATCCAGGCTGAGGGGGCTCCGGTTCGCTGGCGTGATGACGGCGTTGCTCCAACTGCCGCTATCGGGATGCGTCTCCCGCAGAACAGTGAGCTTCGTCTTGATGCCTTGCTGACTACCGTTCGATGCATTCAGGAAGCCGCCGGGGCGAAACTCAACATCAGCTATTACGGGTGACGTATGCCAATCACTGACGCGATGGAAGGCCGTGACGGTACTGATGGAACGAATGGCATCAATGGGGCTGCATTCACCCCGAACACCCCAGTGGTTGTAACGCCGACATTTGGTGTCGCCGCACAGGCAGCAGACCCAGCAAAACCAGCCCTGATCTCTATCATGGCCAGAGCCACCTACAACATCACCCTTGCTGCCACCTTCACCGACACCGTAGAGCTCCGCATCGGCGCTGTTGCGGCTGACGTGGCGGCTGGCACTGGTGCGAGTATCAAGGTCGCCGAGGCTATCTTCGGCGTGACAGGGATCGCTCTCACTGTTGGCATGGCGCTCGATCAAGAGAATCAACTCGTTGCGACACTGCCGATCGGCTGGTATTACGCAGTCCGCCGAACCAATGGTACTCGTGCAGTAATCGGGCCTTGCGTCAGCCAACCACTTTCCTGAGGTTCCCATGGCATCCAAGACCGACATCGCAAACCGCGCCCTGACGAAGTTGGGGGATGACCGGATTATCGACCTGCTCGACGACACTGAGCGGGCCAGAACCATCAACAGCATTTACAACTCATGCCGCGATGCTGAGTTGCGCGCTCATGTGTGGAACTTCGCGGTTCGCCGTGTGGCGCTTCCCAGGCTTATCACTGTTCCGGCGTTCGGGTTCTCGTTTGAATACCAGATCCCGGCAGAGAGCCTGCGCCTGATTCAGGTAGGGGAGTGCTGGCATTGGTGGAGCTTGCAGGACTACATCTCAGGCTCAACTGCTCAGTTCCAAGTCGAAGGCCGCAAGATCCTGACTGACTTCGATGCTCCGCTTAAGATCCGCTACATCGAGCGCATTGATGACACGGGGCTGTATGACGCTCTGTTCGTTGAGGCCTTCGCCTGCCGGTTGGCGCTGGAAGCCTGTGAGCGCATCACCCAATCGAACACCAAGCTCCAAGCTATCCAAGAGCAGTACAAGGAAAACCTCAGGATGGCGCTCCGAGTTGACGCGATAGAGAACCCGCCTGAGCAACTCCCAGACGAATCGTGGATGATCTCGCGCCTATGAAAGCCACCCCGATTCAAAGCAGCTTCAACGCTGGCGAGTGGGCTCCTGAGCTTTCGGGGCGTACCGATCTGGCCAAGTACGGTAACAGTTGCTACCGGATGGAGAACTGCATCCCGTTGGTGCAGGGGCCTGTCCGTCGCCGCGCCGGTTCTCACTTCGTATCTGAGGTCAAAAGCTCCGGCGTGAAGACGTGGCTTGTCCCGTTCGAGGTAGCATCCGATCAGGCCTATGTGCTGGAGTTCGGGCAGTTCTACATTCGGTTCTATGCCAACCACGCGCCGCTGGTGTCCGGCCTTTCGCCTGTCGAGATTGCCAGCCCATACACCACACCTGATCTGGTCCGCGATGATGGCTCCTTCGCGCTGAGCTTCGTGCAGTCCGCTGACGTTCTGTACATCGCGCACCCGAACTTCCAGACCCGCAAGTTGTCGAGGACCGGGCCTAACACGTTTGTCCTGTCCGTGCTGGATGTGAAGGGTGGCCCGTTCGAGGATATCGACCCAGACCAAACGATCACCATGCAGGCCAGCACTACGGCCTTCACCGGTGGTGTGACCATCACTGCATCGGCATCGATCTTCACTCCACAGGACATCGGCAAGCGCATCCTGATCGAGCAGAACATCGTCGATGCAAACACTCAGTGGGAAGTGGCAAAGGTCATCACGCTGGGTCAGATTGTCCGCAGCGATGGCAAGAACTACAAGGCGACGAACGCCGGCACCACTGGATCTGTCCGGCCCGTTCATACTCTCGGGACAAGGTCTGACGGCGCGGTCAACTGGCAGTTCCTTGACCCTGGCTATGGCTGGGCGCTACTTACCGTCTACGCTAGCCCGACGATTGTTCAGGGATCGATTGAAAGCCCGTTCCCCAATGGGGCTGTGTCCACACCAAGTAACCGATGGGCCTTCAGTTCGTGGAACGATCAGGCTGGCTGGCCGTCTCATGTGACGTTCTTTCGTGAGCGCCTGTGCTTTGCCCGGGCATCCGATCAGAAGTTGTGGTTCTCCGTGGCTGGCGACTTCGAAGACTTCAGCGCCAAGGATGCTGGCGGTCTTGTTGTGGCTGACCAAGCGATCTCGATCCGTATCGACTCTGACAAGATCGACACCATCCAGTGGATGGCGCCGGCTGATGCGCTCCTTGTTGGGACGTCCGGCGCTGAGCATGCCGTGCGGGAGATGACCACAAACGAAGCGTTCGGCCCTGGCAATGTGAAGATCACGAAGCAGTCGAACTACGGATCGTCAGGGATGACCCCGGTGTTTGCCGGCGCTACCATCATGTTCGCCCAGCGCAGTGGCCGGAAGCTCCGGACCTATCAGTACGACTTCAGCCGCGACTCATACGACGGCGCGGACATGTCGGCACTGGCCCCGCACTTCTTCCGTCGCGGGTTCAAGATCACGCAGGCATGCTTCCAGCAAGATCCCTACAGCATCATCTGGAGCGTTCGCACTGACGGCCTGTTGCTCGGGTTCACATTCGATCAAGAGCAGTCTGTGCAGGCCTGGCACCGTCACACGTTCCATGGCGAGGTTGAGTCTGTTGTCTCTATCCCATCCCCGGACGGCGGGCGCGATGACGTATGGATGATCACCAAGCGGATCATCAACAGCATCACCCGCCGCTATGTCGAATACCTCGATGAGGAATGGGATGACAGCCTGCCGCTCTCCGATGCGTTCTACGTTGACAGCGGGCTGACCTACAACGGCGTGCCAATCACCACCGTGGCTGGACTTGGGCACCTTGAAGGCGAGGTGGTTGATGTGCTGGCTGATGGTGCGCCGCGTCCACGAAATCAAGTCATTGGCGGGCAGATCACGCTTGACCGTCCAGCAAGCAAGCTGGTAGTCGGCATCCCATGCCCAGCCAAGGTGGCAACCATGCGACTCGAAGCTGGCGCAGCTGACGGTACCGCTCAGGGCAAGATCAAGCGGATCACCCATGTGACCTTCCGTTTCATGATGACGCTCGGCGGCAAGTTCGGTCCATCTGAGGACAAGCTCGAGAGCATCGACTTCAGATCCGGCAGCGACCCAATGGACCAAGCCCCGCCGACTCTAGCTGATGGTGACAAGCGCCAAACATGGAACAGCGGATACGAGAAGGAAGCCCGCATCTGGTATGTGAATGATCAGCCTCTACCGTTTACACTGAACGCCATCATCCCGGAAGTTAACACTCAGGACCGATAATGCGCCTTGTAACCTACGAGCCCTGGCACGCGAGAATGATTGAGCTGCAACCGGCTCAGGAGTACATGCGCGACATTCTCACTGAGGACGACATCCAATCCCGGCCATTGTTTGGACCGTGCTACACCGTCATGGATGACAACCTTGTTCTCTGCTGCGCCGGGATCTGCAACTTCTGGCCTGGGCGCGGCATGATCTGGTCGTTTATATCCAAACACGTCACACCGTCCAGACTTGTTATCATGCACCGCATGGTTTCCGAGGTTCTGAAGGGCGATGTTCCGGCAAGACTTGAGTTCGTTGTCGACTCAGACTTCCCCGCCGCCCACCGCTGGGCAAAGATGCTCGGCTTCAAACACGAATCCCACATGCCCAAATGGGGCTATGAGGGCCGAGACGCAGATCAATACGTGAGGTTTTCCTGATGGCAGCCGCAATCCCGTTCGTCATTGCTGGCATCAGTGCCTATGGAGCTATCCAGCAGGGCCAGCAATCCGCTCAGGCGTCACAAGACAACGCCGCTCTGGCAGAGGTTCAGGCCAAGTCCGCATTGCAGCAGGGCGTGTCTCGTGAAGATGATCTGCGCCGCCAGCAGGCTCAGTTCAGCGGCGAAGAGCGCGCCCGTACTGCCCAGTCCGGAACCGGCTTCGAAGGTTCGAACGCCGACCTTGCCAAGCAGAACGCCACGCTTCAGCAGCTTGACCTTCTGAACACTCGCTACAACGCGCAGCTTCAGGCGTCAGGGCTTATGGCTCAGGCTGATCAGGACCGCACCGCAGCCAAGAACGCGACGAAGAATGCCAGCCTCTCTGCTGCTGGATCCATCGTCGGCGGGATTGGCCAGTACAAGCAGAATAAAAGCGTCCTCGATGCGCGCACCCGTGGATATGGAGCATACGCATAATGCCAACTATCCCTTTCTACAATCAGCAGGTTCAGCAGGGGCAGGCTCAGTTCGGGCGCGTCCGCGAGCAGGATGTCAGCAGCGGCCTTCAGAATGTCGCGCAAGGTCTTCAGTCTCTCGGGCAGGGCATCCAGTCCGAGCAGATCAACCTTGCCCAGATGCAGCATCAGGCAGATTTGGAAGACGACAAGCTCGAGATTGCCAAGCGCAACAGTCAGGCCGACATCGACCTCACGAATGCGTGGACGGAATTCCAATCCAACTACAAGGAAGGCGACAAGGATCTGCCAGAGAAGTTCTTCAGCTACTACAAGGACTACACCAAGTCCTCTCTGGAAGGGCTGAAGACGCAGCAGGGCAAGGACATGCTCAGCAATCGCCTGGAAGACATGCGGGCCAATTGGGGCTCCAAGGCTATCCAGTGGCAGGCGCAGGAGAATGCTCGCGAGCAGATTGCCGGGGTTGAAACCATCGGACAGAACTACCAGAAGGCAGTGATCCAGAATCCGGCGAGCGCTCAACAGTATGCGGCTCAGTTCAAGGCTGATGTTGACGGCATGCAGCTTGCGCCGGAGTACAAGCGCGACCTGATCAACAAAACAATCGAAGGGATCGCCTTCACTGCTGAGCAGGCCATTGCCGACAAGAATCCGGGCGCATCCTTCAAGCAAGGTTCGCGCTGGTCGTTTGATGCATTGGACGCTGACAAGCAACTGAAGCTGATGGACTTCGCCGCCCAGCGCCAGCGGCAGTACGCAGCTGAGGCTAGGCAGTCTATCGCCTTGAGTCTTGGAGACGTACAGGCTCAGTTGATGGATGGCGTTGAGCCTACGTCAGCTCCATCGAACGCCGACATCATCGGTGCTTTCGGGCAAGAGAAAGGCGCGCCAATCATCCAGCGGCTGAACAACGCCAGACAATATGGGCAGGACGTGCGCAGCTTCGCGATGATGCCGAATGACGAGATCATGAAAGTCGTCAGTGAGCGCCAGCCGACTGAAACTCAGGGCTACGCCGAGGCATCCAAGATTCAGGACAACCGCATCCGTGCAGCGCAACAGACCATCGTTCAGCGCAACAAGGCGCCGGCTGACTTCCTGCTGCGCCACTCGACGGATGTTGCGCAGTCATACAACCAGTTCGCCGCCGTGATGTCTGACCCAATGGCCACACCTGAAGCCAAGACTCAGGCCGCGCAGATCTACGCCACCAAGTCGCTGGCCCAGCAGAATGAGCTGGGAGTGCTGAAACCTCAGATCCTTCCCGAAGCCTACGAGCAAGACATTGTCGCCGGGTTCTACACACAGCCAAACGGCGGTGAGAATGCTGCAACCATGGTTGAGCAGAACCAGCAGATCTGGGGTGCGTACTGGCCGAAGATCATGGAGCAGATGGGGGCGAAGCTTCCGAAAGAGGCTCAGGTGATCGCCAGTGGCGTTCCTAAGGACTTGTCTGAGCGCTTAGCATCTACGGCCACGATCAAAGACGAAGACCTCTACAAGCCGCTCGCGAAGGGCCAGAAATCGGAGATTCAGCAGGCTGTGTCGGATGCGCTTCAACCTTTCTCGAAATCCCTGCAAGGTCAGGCCGGTGGGCAGCAGACCTACAACACCTTCTACGACACCGCGCTCAGAGCCACCGCGTCCTATGTACTTGGCGGCGCTGACCCGAAGACGGCAGCCAAGAAGGTCGCAGACGGCATGGTCAACCAGAAGTACGAGTTCTTCGAAACCTACCGCGTGCCTAAGGCTATCAACACCGCCGCCGTTCGCCGCGGTGCCGAGACATCCTTGCGCACGATCAAGGCTGAAGACCTCGTTGCACTGCCTGGAGTCCCTGGAGTTCCGGAAGACGTGAACCGCCAGCAGTTGCAGGAGGCTGTCCGCACATCCGGTCAGTGGGTGCCGAACTCTGATGAGACCGGCCTGTCCCTGACCGTCAATGGGTACCGCGTTCTCGACAAAGACCGCAAGCCGATCACCAAGACGTGGAACGAACTGATCGACGCAGGCACCATGCCGCCTGATGAATACCGCGTTGCTCCTACGATGATCCTGCCATGACTATCTTTGCCGGCGACGCCCCGGCGCTTGACCGTCGCGACATTCTTGATATCCCGGCTGAAGGCGGGGTATTCGGCGCTGCATTTGAAGAAGCGTTCACGACCAACCCGTCTACTGCGATTTATCGGATGGAAGACCTGACGCAGGAGCAGGAAGGTCGCGCCGTAGTCATGGGGCCTGAATCTTACTTCGCGCCGAACCAAGCACGGCTTGAACCTGACAGCCCGCTGATGAGCGCGCAGGATGCCCGCGATAAGGTTGATTCACTCGGCCTGAAGCTTACTGTCCCGGATCAGGGTATCCGAACCGGTGCGCTGGATGTGCTGATTAAACGCCAACAGGAGCAACTGGCGCGCCAGCAGGTGCTTGCCCGCGCCGGTAGTTCGTTCGGGACACAGTTGAGCGCAGGCCTTGCAGCCTCGATCCTAGACCCGATCAACATAGCTTCGGCATTTGTTCCTGTAGTGGGCGAGGCTCGCTATGCGGCGATGCTAGGCCGTGCCGCAACACCTCTTGCCCGTGCTGGCGTTCGTGCCGGTGTCGGCGCTCTGGAAGGCGCTGTCGGCGCAGCAATCATTGAGCCTCTGCCCTTGCTCGCCGCTCGGCAGGATCAGACCGACTACGACCTGTCTGACTCGCTGGCGAACATCGCGTTCGGCGCGGCGCTGGGCGGCGGGCTGCATACGATCGGCGGCGCGGTATCGGATCGTCTGCGCCGCAACATCGCCACTGAAACGGATGTTCCGCCCGGCGGGCTGGGCGCTGGACAAGTAGCTGAGCCCATCGAATCAATTTCAGCCCGATCGCCTTCGCTAGCAACCTTCGACCGCGCATTCGATGCTGACCCGATCACCGCACTGAAAGGCACACTAGCCCGACAAGCTGAATATGATTCAGGCAACACCATGCGCGGCGATGAAAAATTACCAAGGTCCGTATCTGACAAAGTCTCTAGTGAAAGTTATGGGGATTGGCTTTCTAGAACCGCCAATTTCGAAGGGAAAGACTATTACCTGAAGGACGGCACAAAGGTAAAGGCTAGGCTTGTGGATGAAGGTGATGGTTCATACACGGTTCAGCTTGCATCAGGTGGCGAAAATGTAGGCTCTATCTCAGCCGTAGATAGCGGTGATTTTAATCCTAATATTGAGGTGTCAGAAGGCTTTAGGCGTAGGGGCGCAGCAACGCTTCTTTATGACTTAGCCACTGAGAATGGCCTGCGTATCGGGAGCAAGGAAAATCCGAATGCATTGCGGACAAAATATGGGGAGCTAATTCGAGAAGCGTACGAGCCTGGCCAATCAAAGGCATTTAGATATGGCGGGGCAACAGTTGCAGCAAGAGTAAAGACGGAAAATGCGGACTGGAAAACCAGAGAAAGCGCACTCAAGACCGCCGTGTCTCAGGCCGTGACCGGGCGCGACATCGACGTGCAGCACATCTTTGACCTCGAAGACCCGTCCAAGGCCATGATGGCGAGTGAGTCGATTCGCAAGGGCGCGCCGAGATCCCCTGACCAAATCGCAAACAATGACAGCCTTCGGGCTGACGACATTGTAAAATCGCAGAAGGATGACCTCGATCAGGCTCAGGCTGACTTCGACGAAGAGCAAACCCTGTCCACTGAAATGCTTAAGCAGCTTCCAGAGGCAGACCGCGCCGCCGTAGAGAAGGCAGCAAGCGCAGAGATCGAGGCGTCAAACCTGCAAGCGCAGAAGGCTGAGCAATACGCGAAGGCCTACAACGCAGCGGCTATCTGTGACTTGAGGAATGGCGTATGAACCCCTGCATTGATGCAGTAAAGGCGGCGGCTGGAGACCTTGACGACCGAGAGTTGTCGGAGATCTTCGAGACTCTACGTGGTCGGGCAAAGGAACTCATGGCCCGCGAGCAGTCTTTGAACATGGAGGACGCAACCCTGCGCGCCGCCGATGAACTCCAGAAGCAGGCAAAGCAGGCGGCATTGATCGAGAAGCGGAATGCACTGATCAACCTTCGCCGCCGCGCTGAAGTCGTCTCGTTCATCCGCACGAACTTCTCTGATCGTCCTGACCTCGGGTTCGAATCCCTTCTGGTCGGCACAAACCTTGCGCGCAAAGGATCTCGCCTGTCCGTGGCCGCTGAGCAGAAGACGCTCGGGGATGCCTACATCGGTGGGCTGCTAAATGATCTGGCGAAGGATGACCTTCTGGCATTGCTGGCCCGTGGTGATTCAGACTTGGACATCGCGGATGCACTATGGAAGATCGGCAAGGGCGAAGACACCAAAGGCCTGAACCCCGACGTGGTGAAGATCGCAAACATCATCCAGAAATATCAGGAGGCATCCCGCATCGATGCCAACAGGGCCGGGGCTAACATCGGAAAGCTGGAGGGTTACATCACCCGCCAGAGCCATGACGGCGAGAAGATCGAGACTGCTGGTTTTGACAAGTGGTTCAACGACATCCTGCCCAAGCTGGATGGCAGCACCTTTGACGGTGTTGCGGATATCAGCGCCTTCATGCGCGGCGTCTACAGTGGCGTCGTGACCGGCGACCATCTGAAGTCCGCATCTGTTGCGCCGACCGGATTCAAAGGTCCGTCCAACATTGCCAAGAAGATGAGCCAGGAACGTGTGTTGCACTTCAAGGATGGCGTGGCGTGGCACGAATACAACAAGCTCTACGGCACTGGCAGCCTTCGCGAGTCGGTTCTGAGTGGTCTTGATATGGCTGGGCAGAACACTGCCTTGATGCGCCGCCTCGGGACCAACCCTGAAATCAACCTGAACATGGCGATGGACATCGTCGCCGAAGACATTCGCAAGACCGGCGACGATGCCGCGCTGCGCAACTTCAACGACATCCGCTCGACCAAGTTGGAGAACCGGTTCAAGGAAGTCAGTGGGCAGACTCGCATCCCGGGTAACGCCAGTCAGGCCCGGGTTGCCGCGAACGTCCGAGCCTGGCAGTCGATGTCGAAACTCGGCGGCGCTCTGCTGTCCAGCTTCACGGATCTGCCAGTTGCCGCCAGCGAGATGAAGTACCAGGGCAAGAACTTCCTCGGCTCGCTTGGTGAGATGGTCGGCGGCTTGACAAAAGGTCGCGGTAGTCAGGAGCAGAAGCAGATCCTGTCATCCTTCGGGGTCTATGCCGACTCGATGCGCGGCGAGATCATTCGCCGGTTCTCCGCTGACGACTCAACCGGCGGCAAGACCTCGCGGATGATGAATCACTTCTTCAGACTCAACGGCCTTTCTTGGTGGACCGACGCGAACAAGGCCAGCGCCGGGCTGATGATGTCCAACCATCTGGCGCAGAACAAGTCGCTCGGCTGGGACAAACTCAACCCGAACCTTCAGCGCTCGCTCAGCCTCTACGACATTGATGCGGCGAAGTGGGATCTGTTGCGCAACATGGAGTCGAAGCACGCAGATGGCCGGGATTACCTGACGGCTGATGGGATTGCGGACATTCCAGACGACGCGCTCTCTGGCTACCTGAAAGGAATCGGCCTGAGTTCGTCGGCGCCGGCCATCCGTGAAGTTCGTGAAGGTCTTCAGCGTAGCCTGCGATCCTACGTCAACGACCGTGTGAGCTATGCGGTACTGGAGCCTGATGCCCGTACACGCTCGATCATGAACCAAGGAACTCAGCCCGGTACCGTCCCCGGCGATCTCCTGCGCTTCGTGACGCAGTTCAAGAGCTTCCCGGCTGCATACATGCAAAAGACCATGGGCCGTGAATTGTATGGCCGTGGCTACGCTCCTACGCCGCTCGGGCTTGGGTATCGCGGGAGCCGTGACTTCCTGTCGGCCATGAAGAATGGCAACGGCGAAAAGCTGGCGCTGGCTCAACTGATCGTCTGGACTACCGCTTTCGGTTATCTGTCGATGACAGCCAAGGACGCAGTGAAGGGTCGCGAGCCTCGTCCAGTGGATAGCGCTGCAACATGGGGCGCAGCATTCACCCAAGGCGGCGGCATTGGTATCATGGGCGACTTCTTTTTCGGCCAGTCGAACCGGTTCGGGAACTCTGCGCTCGAGACTGCTGCTGGCCCGGTAATTGGTACAGCCTCAGACATGGTCAACCTATGGAACAAGGCGAGGACCGGCGACGATGCCGCGTCATCCGCCCTCCGGCTCGGGTTCAACAACACGCCATTCCTGAACCTGTTCTACACCCGGATCATGCTCGACCATTTGGTCCTCTGGTCTTTCCAAGAGGCGCTGAACCCTGGCTCGCTACGCAGGACTGAACAAACCATTCGCGAGCAGAACAATCAGGAATTCCTGATCCGTCCTTCTCAGAGCTACCTTGACCCACTGGGAATCTCCCGGTAAGGAACGACAATGACCGTTAGCAGCGAGCAAAGCAGCGTCACTTACGCGGGGGATAACGTAACCGTCCTGTTCCCGATCCCGTACTACTTCCTTGAGAAGACGCATATCACCGTGTCGCTGGTGAGTTCCACTGGCGTGGTCATTCCGAAGGTTCTGGACGTTGACTATACGGTTTCTGGTGCCGGGAATCAGGCAGGAGGCTCGCTGACATTCACTGTCGCGCCGCCGGACCTTTCCACGCTACAGATCCTGCGTGAAGTTCCCGTCACTCAGTTGACCGACTACCAGCCGAACGATGACTTCCCGGCTGAGTCTCACGAGCGCGCACTCGACAAGCTGACCATGATCGCTCAGCAATTGGTCGAGGATAACGATCGCGCCCTGAGACACCCCGTTGATAGCGAACACTATCAGGCTGAAGCGCGCCGCATCGTCAACATGGAAGACCCTGTCGACCAGCAGGACGCCGTGACCAAGAACGCGATGGAGGTCTATGTCGGCGAGGTGATCACCGCCGGGACCGGTCCAATGAACCTTGCACAAAACGTCATCTACATAGACCCTTACGGGATTCCCCGTGTCGTTCAGGACATGTCAGGTCCAGCCGGAGCGGTGTTGAACGGATTCAAGCAGCTAGGCACAAACACCGCTCAGCGCGACGTATACCGTAAAATCCAACGCGAGATCGAGCTTGACGACTACCTGACCGGTGGGGCTGATGACACCGTTCAGTTTCAGAACATGCTGAACGACATCCCTAGCAAGACGACTCGACGGCTAATCACCATCGGAGGTCTTCAGTCAAGCTTTAGCGGTACAACTCCGAGAGTGATTGTGCGTGCCGGGGATTACAGCATTTCAGATGCCTTGGTTCTTCCGCCATATCTGAATCTTGAAGGCGAGGAATGCCTTATTACCCAAACGGGTGGAGTGACTAAGGATATCTTTTTTGGAGAGGCCTACCTCTGGACTATCCAAGGCTTCAACATGGCGGGCGGTCGAAATCAGATCAACTTCTATAATAACAACACTAACTCGGCTATGGTCGAGATTATGAATTGCGACCTTCAGCTCGCTGACGGTTTTGGAATCAATACATTCGCCACCGGTAATGGGCCAGGTGGTGCATGGGCTCACCTATCAACAGAGTGCAATATTCACAAGGTTCGCATCTTGTCGTGCAAGCAGGCGATCAAAAATGTCTGCGACCATATGTCTATCAGTCAAAGCTGGATTCAGGCCGACAAGTCGAACATCGTCGCGTCCACTGCGCAGATCATCAACCGAGGGACTTCGGCAACCGACCCTGATGCATTGACTCGACTTCACATCAAAGACACATTCATGATCCCGAACGTCGGCGCGCTCGGCGTTGACCGTGTGGCCGGTGTTCGCTGGGTCGACAACTACGGCAGCTTCAATGCCTCCCATACGCGATTCGGCGGGGAAAGTGGTGGGATGCAGATCGTCGCCCAGCTTGGCGCCCCGAACACCACGTTCCCGTGGAACAGCCAAGAGGTTGGGTTCTTCAGCTGCTTCCTGTTCGCAGGTCCTGATGGCGCGGCTGATTCGTGCGTCATGGCGATACAAGGACAACTCCCAAACCGCTTCGTGATGCGAGACTGCACCGGTCCACTGTCAAGCCCTATCATCGCCAACCTATCGTCTCTGAACATCCCTGCCTACATGACCGCCTTTGAAGCGGCCAGCGGGAGGAAGGCCTACGAGTACTTCAAGGTCCAGATCGACAACGTCAACCACGACCTGAACGCCTACACGCCGCTGCGCCCACTGATGCCGTCCACGCTTCTGCCGTACACGCTAAAAGGCCGTTCGACCAAGGTGCGCAAGCAAACGCAGTCACTAGCCAACGCTTTCGCGGTCAATCTAGTTTCGTTTGCTACCATTGTCGATGACAATATTGGGGCTTTTGCAATTGCTAACCCTACGCGCCTTGTCATGCCAAACGGATGCTCAAAGATGAGCATCACTGTATTTGTTGCCATGGCCGTGGATGGCGCAGCCAAAACAATTAGCGTGGATCTGGTGGACTCTGGCGGCACATTGATCGAGGGCGAAACTTCACAGAAGGGAATCAACCCAGACACTGACCGTATCAAATGCACGTTTAAAGCATCTGGGCCGCCAGGTACCTACTGGCAGATTCGTATTCGCCACAATGCGGCAGCAGCACTGAACCTGATCGATTGCCAAGTTGATCTAACCCCGACAGACTTTCAGGGGTAAATCCTGAACCAACAGAAAGGCCGGCATTGCGCCGGCCTTTTTTATAGGTGCTTGAAAAGGGATTCAACCTTTCTCGCATTATTCCCCATTGGGTGGCACATGTTTTCAGCGATCTTCAGCATCAAGTTGCAATGCCTTTGAAGTTCGTCGTGATGAAACCATGCCACCTTTCTCTCTGAGCCGGTAAGCCAAGTGACTGAATAGCTGATCTGCCAATCAAATGATTCTTGGCAATTGTTTACGCTAACCTCTTGGATCATCCCGACATTTCCGTGCTTGTCGCTGACGATGTCGAGAGGCTTGTAGGCTTTGCGCAGACTTTCTTCGGTAACGGTATACATCCGAACCCCCTTAATCCACGATCTGAGCGAAGAAGTATCGCTCGCCATTGCCCTTGAGAACGAACCAGCGGTCACTGGTCAGAATGCACATCAGTTGGTGGTAGGAGTACTGACGAATCATGGCCGATCTCCAGTGATGGGTCTGAGTAATTGTCGAACCAGCGGACGTTTGGGCTATCGTCGCCAGCTGGATGAGCCTTCACGCCAAGCGGGAACTCCCACTTCTCATCGTTCAGCTGATTGCCGCCCGCATCAAAGATGTTAATCCCTTCTGCCTTGGCCTTTGCGATCTGGTCCAGAAGGTCGCGCACACCCTCCTCCAAAATGTAGATGGAGGCATTCAGCATTGACTCCCCCTCGCAGTCGAACTCATAGCCGCTGATCTTTGATTGCTCGCCATCGATGGTCAGCTTTCCCTTCTTGATGATCTTCATGCTTTATCCCTCATCCGCGCCTGGCGGATCTTGTGAATGGTTGTGGTTCGGCGGAGGGCGGTCATTCATCCACCCGTCTGTATGTACACGGAAGCCACCAGCCCCAGCTTTCTGGATATGGCCACAGCCCGATAAGAAACCAAGGCGAAACGAATGCGGACAGGCCGATCATCGCAAGCATCCAGATTCCGCCGCAGTTGACTTTGTATGTCCGCGTCATACCTTCCCCGCCTTCATATCCCGCGCATCTTCCAGCGCCTTGATGACTTCCTCGATCCCCTCTGCGACCGCAGGAGGCTTGTTGCCCATGCACCGCTTCAGGCTTTCAATCGCCGGAGCAAGAGTGATATTGCCGGTCATGTTGGCGAGGAATTCTCGGGCGAACATGATGCCCTGGCGCTTTCCGTATGAGTCTGTGCGAGGGGTCATTTGGATTCTCCCTTGGCTTTTGCGATTGCCGCCATCGCCGCATAGCGCAACGGGCCATATGTAGTGCCCATATATCCATCAGCTTCGAGCTGGGCGTTCATGGCTTCCAAAGCCGACAGAAGATCCGGCGCGGCAATAACAAGAGCTTCATCGGCATCAGACATCAAATCAGCATAAGCAACTCGCATCCCATTGCCGCCGATGATCATATGGCCTTTATCCATCATCCACGGCCCTTCAGTATGCTCACTCATTGGTCTTTCCTCGGTCTGGTGGTTATTCGGGGACTATTTCAAACTTCATTTATATTTGCGAACTCGCCGAAATAAATTGAAGCGGCTGCGTTATACGCCCTTGCCGCATCCTCCTCATTTTTGTAGCGGCCAAGATATTTTGCTTTCCTGTTGACCTTTATCGCGACAATCCATTTGTTCCTGTTTTTATCCCAGCAAACTCCTTTATATTTAGAGCTCCTGCCAGTCTGGTGACTTTGGTTCCCGCAATTATTATTGTGAGTAATGGCATCCCGTAGGTTTTCAATTCTGTTGTCGCTTCGAATTCTGTTGATGTGGTCGACCTCTACTGGGACATACCCATGGTGCTTGAAGAAGACAACCCTATGGGCGCCGACCCTCTTGCCTTCTGACTTGATATAGACATATCCATCAGTAGAGCTAATTGACCCTGCATCCATGCCAATTCTCTCTTTTCGTCTTGGCAGGAAAGTCCAGACCAATACGCCGTCAGGCCGGTATTCAGTTCGTCTAGATATGATCTCTATCAGGTTCATTTATGGAATCCGTATGGGGTATACGACACTATAGGAATGCCGGATATTCATGTCAAGCGAAGAACAATAAAAAGCCCAGCATCGCCGGGCTTGGGTTTAATACCTTCCATCCCATCTATCGGGCTGAGTCCAGCGGACGCCGGCCTGCGCGCCATATGCTTCTACCCAAGTGATTAGGCTGGCGCACTGCTTCACGTTAAGCTTGCTTGTGTGCACGAACACGACGTCGAAGCCGTTACCGTCGAGCGCTGGTATCAACTGCGCCTGCTCGCCTTCCTCGCGAAGCCACGCAGCCGTACACAGGCGCTTCCAGGTCTCGACATTGAACTTCTTGCCGTAGTGCTCAACCTGCCGAGAGATGTCCGTCAGCATCGCGTGCAAAGCGCGATTCTGATCCCCGCTTCGATCCTTCTCCTTGATCGTCACAGTCTTGGGCTTGGTCAGGTCGAGCCCGGCCACTACGCCGAGAAAGCGTGCGCGGTCGGATTCGGTTACCAGCTTGAAATCCACGATCAAAGCCCCGTGTATTTCGACGGTGCCCGAAGGATCGCTTCGTATTGGTCGACCAGCTTGGAGAACCCAGCAAGATCAGATGCCAGCGATTCGATGTACGCCTCGTCTCGCATGATGCGCTTGATGAATAGGTCTTTGCCGACCGACTCCAGCCATGGGCAATAGACGACGAGGTCGCACCACTTGCGGCCAGTTACCCACATTCCGCCTTGGATCTGGTCGATGTACTCGGCGTCTGCGCTATCTGGGGCAGACCATATGGCGCCGATCTTGGCCGGGGCCGCTGGGCACTTGATCTCGATCAGGCCTTCTTCGCCGCAAAGCCCGTCGGTTGAGTAGGCGAACTTCCCGCAGTCCGTGAAGGCAATCCCTGACTCGGAAGCAAGAAGCCCTGTCTGTAGTTCGTAGGCGAGCCGACCATGAATCTCGAGCTCGCTACCTCTTTTCATCTGCCACGTACTGAACGACTCATCAACCGGCTTCCCGGCGATGCGCTCCAGTGCGATCGACCACGCATAGTCGAGTGAGGATGCGGCCGGGTCTCCGGCCACGCCATTTTTGCTGGCGCGTGATAGCTTCGCCCGGGCATCACCGAATCGGGAAGCCGTACAAACCCCGGCTCTGGCGAGAAGCCACGCCTCAGATCCTTGCTCAAGATGTAGGACTTTCATTGGTCTTCCCCCTCAACAATCTCGCCTTCGATGACTGGCTGAGTGTTTGCTTTCAGATGCTCGCCACGCTTCTCGACGAATGCCTTGAACTGGCTATAGGCAACCATGTCTTTCGCGGCCTTGATCGCGGCTAGGCCTTCAGACCATACGGACTTGAGTTCCTCTGGCGACTGGCACTGAGTGGCGCGCTGAACCCACGTCTCACCGAGGTCGCTGGTTGTCGAGTTGGTCAGTGATGCAAGCCCTTCGCCGCCGTCCGTGTTCAGGTGGTGGATAGCCTGCTCAAGCCGCTCAGTCTTCGGCCAGAACTTGTAGGCGCGCTTGACGCAGGTCTTCTTGGCCATCTCGCCGGGGTCGGTCACCCATGGGCAGGAGGTACCTTTGGCCTTGTACGACTTCCAGGCTGTCGAGCGATCGCGAATAGAGTTCACCTCATCGATGCTCATCGTCTCAGTGAGATAGTCTCCGCTGTCGGTCTTGACCACCACGTAGACGCCGATGACCTCGCCGCGCTCTTTGGCGAACGGGTTGTAGGAGTGGGTCGGCGGCTTGTCGAAGCCATTCAGCGTGAAGCTGTCGCTGCTGTAGACCAGTTCGGCCTGTGCCCAGCGAATGCATCCGGTAGCCATGGCAAGATCCATCAGGCCGATGTAGCTGATGTCGAGACAGATCTTGCCGTCTCGCGGCACCAGATAGGCCTGCTTCTTCGCTGGGTTGAGGCTAATGCCGATCGCCGCAATGTTGGTCACGGCATTGGCTACCGACTGGCGGTTGCCCATTGCGATCTTGATTGAGTAGGGGTTGCCGGAGATGGTCTGAAGCGCGAATTCAGCTTCGCGATCGAAGTTCAGCGATCGATCCGTCAGAACGGACGTGAATGAATCACGAGTCCCGTAGATGTCGCCAGTGATGGTTGCGAGTTCAGTGCTCATTTGGTCACGCCTCAGTGTGTAACTGTTGTGTTTATTTCGGTCAGGTCGGCAAGCAGGGCCAGAACGTCTTCAAAATCCGCTTTAAAGAATTCATTCTTCACCCGGCAATGAGCGAACTCGGCGTGGGCAATCGCTTCGGCCTTTGAATGATGTTCGCACGGGAAGAATTGACTGGCTGATACGCCTGACGTGCTCTGGTTGGAAAGCATCTTAAACCGCAGGCTGAAATTCGTAGTCTTGCCAATTTTCACTATCCCATCAGTGAACAAAATCGCGTACACACCCTTAACCGGGGTTCTCCATTCGCTGCGAAGATCGTAAATCACGCGGATTATCCGCTCATGGATGATGTCCATAAGTTTCGTAAACTCACTGATCCCGTCCGCACAAAGCGCTGCACGTAGGAATTCGTGAGCTTCAAGCAACACCATTGCTCGTTCCTCGGTGCAGCATTTGACGGTATGCCCACAAAGCACATTGATCGCGTTTATTGCTGCTTCTCGTTCTTGGCTCATTTATGTCACCCATAAAAAAACCCATCTAGCTCAGCAACCGGTGGAACGCTCCTTTCAGATCGACCAGTGCCGGGAGGCTTGATCATCAGGAGAGACGGTTACTGACTACATGGGTTTCATCCCGGCATCTGGTCTTCTCTGCTTCAGCGTTCCACGGCTTAGGCAGGCGTTCATCTTGCTACGATTCTTCCGGCGCCGCAACCGGTTTCTCAGCCCTGCGCTGCCCATCTGGGAGCGACTGGACGAGAACCTCGATTCGATATTTTGGACCTTTGCGGCGACGTAGCCCGACCTGGTGGAGCTCTCCCTGAAGCATTCGATGAATGTCCTCTGGGCAGCACCAGCCGATCTTGAACGGAACCACACCCTGTATTTTCTTGAGTTCCGCAGCGCGCATCAGGAGCGACGTAAGTTCACCCACTGACACCGAACAGAACTTGCGCCCGGTCTGCTGCGCCATCTGGACCTCTGCGTTTAGCGCGTCTAGATCGATGTTTTTCATGCTCCAGCCCTCTTGAGTGACTTGATGATTGTCGAGCGCTGATATCCGGTGTGGCGCTCAATCTGTTTCCACGTTAGGCCTTCGCTCCTGAGTTCGTATGCGAAGGCCAGATCCGGCATTGGGATTTCGACTGGTCGGCTCATTGATTCAGCTCCTTGACCTTGTCGATGCAGGGGAAGTCAGAAAGAGTAATGTCAGGCGCATTACATTGCCCGGCATCCATGGCCGCCAGCGCCAGATCGCGGGCAGTAATTCCTGGTACATCTTTCAGCAATGTTATGCATTTGGCTGCCGACTCAACCTGCTGTTCTGTCCAGATACTGCGTTCGCAGATCATGAAGCCTTCCGGCAACACCACCCCGGCGCCGCCACCAGAATGGTCGGGCGATAGCGGGGCTGGATGTCGATAGATCGGGAATGGCTCCATCCGTTCAGCGTCGAAGACTTTCTCATAGCGGCGGCGCGCATTCTCGGCGGCCTTCTGCGATGAAAATATTTTGTCTGTGCCTGAGATTTCTACAGCCCAAGCGAATGGCTCAATCGTTTTACTCGTCATGGCTCGCGGCCTCTGGATTGGGGTTGAGGGCGACGTCGATTGCTAAATCCCACTCGGCGGATGTTTGGCAATTGGCGGTTATCTCAATAACTTCATTGAGCGGCAGAATGTCTCTGATACCTCGATAGCGTCTTGCCTCTTTTGATATCTGACCTTCTCCGGCAATGGTTGCTTTCCAGTGCGCAGCATTGGTCTTTTCAACTTCGAGTTCCGCTGAAATAACTTCATTCCGCCGCTCGGCGTCCGCAAGGCGCTGCTCTTGAACCGTTATGATGTTGTCGATTCCCCATTGAACCTTGCCGACTAGTTGATCAGCCGTCAGGGTTTCAGCATTGTAGCCGCCAGCACCAAGGCTGCATGCCAGTGCCCGCATACCTTCGTCGAACTTCGCCAGCTCTTCCCGCAAAGCAGCGAGCTGGGATTGGGCGGCGTCGTATAACTGAGCGTAGTGGCGCCCGGCTTCTGGGCGCCCGGTGCTCATATGCACCACTGGTTTATCTACTTCACTCATTCCAAAATCTCCATCATTCGATAATCGGTGCGGATGGTAGTGGCATCCAATGGGTTGGCTCCCAGAGCGCTGGACAGCCATTCGACCTTTGCCAGTGCGGTTCAACTCTTTTGGCGTAAGCATTTGTCCCGAACTCAAGCTCTCCTACGTATCGGCCATTGCTGGCGATGACGCGAACACGCTGAGCATATTTAGGCGCACTCAGATCGATCTCCGGCAGCCGTTCGTTGCAATCGATCCAGGTACTCATTCTTCAATCTCCCCACGCTTCGCCCGACAAACCAGGCAGCAGATGACGATAGTTATTCCAACGCCGACTAGCGGCCAGCAGGCGGCTATGTAGATGGCGGGTTTCATTCTGGCTCACCGATATGCATCCAGTGCGTGGTTTCAGGCCGCGCCACAACACCGGGGCCATCCGCGATGCATTCGATGCCTTGGCAAGCATCCTCAGAGAAAACCCAGTCGCAAGCGCCAGAGCACGCATCGACATTCTCCCAAGAGTCGAAGTCTGGACCGAACTCGTCTTGACCGGGCCAGCGGCGCCATACCACGACAAGTTCAGATGATTCCGGCATACGGTCACTGCACTTTATCCAGTTGCTCATTTCAGTCTTCCTCCGATCCGTTCGATTTGTACGGCGCTTGGCAGTTCGGACACTCCCCGTCAGGCCGGTAGTCTTCTTTCGTGTTCAGGCGCTGGCAGTTGTGGCAGCGCATGAGCGGTGATGGGTCGCCGGGGGCTGGTGGCTGGCCTGCGTAGAATCGGTTTGTTGGCCTCATGGCATGGCCTTCCCGATTTCAGCGGCGGCGCGGACGATGGCGCGGCGAGTAGCAGTCAGCGGGTCGGAGTCTTTATGCTGTTCACGAGCCCATTTATCCTGCTCGCCATTGACCTTGTTATTTGCAAACGTCGCCTCTGTTCCGATATTCATCAAGAGCTGCAGATCCACTGCTAGACGCAGCGCGGCGCCGTCATCATCGAGAGGGTTCCAGCCATAGTCTCGCGTCTCGCCCCCATCCTCAGGGTTCCCGCTCCAGTGCTGCACAACCTCTTTTGGGTTATCGCCATCCCACAAAAGATTGATGCCAGCAGCCCTTGCCGCCATTTCAAGCAATTCACGATCGCTCATCCGAACATCCTCAATTTCGCCATCACACACAGCAGCGCAATCGCAGCCGCTGACCAGAACAAAGGCTTACCCATGGCGAACCTCGGCGTGCCAAACCACGTTCACGCGGTATGGAGTGCGATTCCAGACGATTCCACGGAATGAGCTATACCCAAGGTCGCGAAGTTCGGTACAGATACCGGCAAAGCTGCTGGCGATGATTGGGATGTTCATTTGGCACGCTCCTTCAACATGGCATCCGCTTGCAGATAGGCGTAGGCAGCCACGTTTTCGCGGTGTGGATAATCGTTGTCATTGGCCAGCCAGCCAGCGACATGCGCCGCCATGTATTTGGCCGCGAAGTAATCGCGAAGACTCATGCCATAAAACTGAACGCCTTGGCCGTCCGGATGAACAATCGGGAACGCTGGAACTTCTGCTCGATGGTCACTCATTTCAAATTACCCCTTCAACGTAGAGAGCGATGACCGACGCCGTGACGTGCGCGGCGATCAGCAGGTGGGCGGTTAGGTTAAAAACCAGCTTTGTCAGTTTCACGCTTCAGGTCCGCGCCGCTGGCGATGAGTTTGGCCGTGCGGATCTGGGCTTGATAGGCGCGGTACTCGTCTGGCAGTAGGAGACCTGAGTGAAGCAGCGTATCGACCAACTCCCGAGCCGCTGCCACGTTTTCCGATACCGTAAGGTTGTGACTGGGGTTCTTGATAAAGCCGAGGAGCATGTCGAAGCGCTCCTGAAGGTTCTTGGTCATCATTGGTCTTCGTCCTGTTTGTCCGGGCCAAGAAGCCATTCGATCAGTGCAAGTAGAAGCGTCATGGTCGAGGTCCTCGTTGGCCGAGTCGTTGTGACTTGGTGAGGCAATAGTGGATCAGGAAGAAATATCCGTCAAGACACTTGATAAAATAAATTTCAAGTCCTAATCTAGGGCTACCAACACAAGGAGTCACCAATGAAGACGCAAGATGTTATCGATTACTTCGGCGGCGTACGCCAGACAGCGGAGGCCTTAGGTATGACGTCAGCAGCCGTATACCTGTGGAAGGATGAGGTGCCAAAGACTCGCCAGGCGCATGTGGAGGCGCTCACGAAAGGCAAGATAAAGCGCGACAAGCCTGTGTACGGCGCCACCAAGTAGAGGTGCTGCCATGCACTATTACAAATTCAACATAAAGGATTGGACTCGCGACACCGCGCACCTTTCCGTTGAGGAGGAAGGCGTCTACCGAAGACTCCTAGACCACTACTACGAAAGCGAAATACCAATCCCATCAGAAACCCAGCCGGTTATTCGTCGGTTGCGACTGGCAGGCCACGAGGAATCACTTGGGATAATCCTCGGAGAGTTTTTCTTCTTGGAATCAGATGGTTATCACCACAAACGATGCGATCTTGAGATATCGAAATATCACCAGAAGGCCGAAGTGAACAGAACGAACGGGAAGTCAGGCGGCAGGCCGAGGAAGGAATCAGAAAACCCAGTCGCTTCCCAAGATGAACCCAAAAATAACCTTAACCATAAACCACTAACCACTAACCAAGAACAAGTAAAGAACATAGGCGATCAGCAAGCTGACGCTGAGCAGAAGTCACCAAGGAGGAGTTGGGTTAAGGAATTGATAAGGCTCGGGGTAGAGGAGAAATTCGCAAAGGACTGGATGGAGGTCAGGAAGGCCAAGAAGGCGAGCATGACTGATACCGCCTTGGAAGCAATCCAGCGCGAGGCAGGGATTGCAGGAATAACGCTTGGTGAAGCCGTAAAGATCGCTGCTGAAAACTCATGGCAAGGATTCAAGGCTTCATGGTTGCAGAAAGACCAATCGAAGCCTGGAGCAATGACTAAACATACCGGCTTCGCGGATCGCGATTATCACGCCGGCCTTATTGAACGAGAGGATGGTAGCTATGGGTTCTGAAGATATGGAATTCGGTAGTACGACTGAGCCAGCAACCTGCGATGTGCATGGCGCGTACCAGTGCAATGTGACCATCATCATGGGCCGTAAACTTCGGCAAGGCTGTGGCGAGTGCAACAAAATCGCCAATGCAAAGCGCGAAGAGGAGGCTCGGCAAAGTGAGCTTGTTAAGGCCAGATATGAGCTGAGCGTAAAGCTTGGATCTGCGCTTATCCCTAAGCGCTTCCAAGGGAAGACATTCGAGTCATATGAAGCTGAGCTTGATGTGCAGAAGGCGGCCTTGTCGAAGTGCATTGACTACGCCGAAAACTTCCAAGAACACAAGAGAGCAGGGCGCTGCATGTTGCTTCTTGGAAAACCGGGAACTGGTAAAACCCATCTGGCTATCGCCATTGCCAACTACATCATGACCAATACCCGTGACTCAGCGGTATACAGAACCCTCGGCGGCATCCTGCAAGATATCCGCGAGACATATGATGACCATTCGCCAACCAATGAGGGCTGGATTCTCAAGGGCCTGATCGCTCCGAGCCTTCTGGTGCTGGATGAGATTGGTGCCTCCAAGGAGAAGCCGAGCGACTTCGAATTGACCACCCTGTTCTCAATCATCAATGGCCGCTACGAGAAGGAGTTGCCGACCGTTGTCGTTTCCAACCTCGGGCCAAAGGAACTGGCGGCATCGATTGGCGAGCGATCTGCCGACCGCCTGCGCGAAGGTGGCGTGATTGTCCTGCCATTCACTTGGGAATCGCAGCGCGGCAAGGAGGGGTTCTGATGAGTAACGACAAGATGCGCGATCAGTTCGAAAAGGCATTCGCCAAGAAAACGGCAAGCCTGCCAATTCCTGAGGGAGAAGAGATGCCCGATGATTTTGAAGGCGATCTGCTATGGGCAATGAAATGCGATAGGGCTGGTGATTCTTATCACTGCAACGTCTTCGCATCCTCATGGTGGGCATGGCAGGAAGCGCTGAAGGTGTCCAAATGACCGCCATCAACCTCCCCGGCCAGCATGAGTTGCCGATAGTCGTGGATCACTCGCTCGGCATCAAGGCGCTGACTGAGCAAGATCGTGCAGAAGGCGACGTGTACATGGCTCGGCAGATCGCCAAGCTTTTGAAGTCCTACGAAGAAAGGCCCACATCAGAAACCTGGAGCAGAATTCAAGCGCTCGCAGCGGAGATACTGAAATGAATAACTGGATCGATGTGAATGAAAAACTTCCGGATGAGGACGTAGAGGTACTTTGTTCGTGCGGAGATGATGTTTTCATCGCCTCGCAGCACAACAGCTTCTTCCATGGCTACTTCCACGATCTGATCTGTGTCACCCACTGGCAGCCACTACCAGCAGCGCCAACTAAATAACCCCGAGGACACCGACATGACCAACGCAATCGAACAGAGCAAGCGCGAGATGCTTGAAGCGCTCAAAGAACTGAAATATGGCAGCTGGGATCGCATGCCAGCTTTTGAGGACGCGCTAGAGGATCATCTAGATCATCTTCGCCAAGACCAAGAAGCCCTGCACGAAACAGCGCGCAAGCGGTTTGAGGATATTCAGAGCTTGGAACAAGCGAACCGAGAACTTTGCGGATCGCTGGCTTCGGTCAACAACACAATTCAAATCTGTGCCAGCCATTCACTGAATACGATCCGTGATCTCGAAGAGCGGCTCGCCAACATGACGGCGGAGCGCGACCACCTGCGCAATCGTCAGCAGGCCTCAGATCACGCCTACAAGGAGAGAGATCTTGGGTGCAGTACATCCGGTCAAACTTCAGGAGATCGCGTCTCCTGCGCTACGCTGGACGGCAAGACGGCGGCAATTCTTGGCGCTTTGGTGGATGCTCAGCGAGTTATGACGGATTATCTGGTGCCGGACGGCATCCGCGCCAAGGACGCCATCGGCAAGATGATTCCTATTCTGGACAATGAGCGGCTGTACACCGCCATGCGTGAATTCGAATCGCCACCACTCGGTGGATATGCCGCGTGGTTCCTCCGCAACACCCAGTGCATGCACAGCTTCCCGAGCGGCGAGCAATGCGTATTCTGCGGGGTGGGGAAATGATGAGGTTTGCGCTGGTCGCTCTTGCCGTGATGGCTTGCGCTGGGTGTGACGTAAAGCCATACAGGAATTATCCTGCGGTACAAGTCGAAGACTATGCGGTCTGCAAAGCTGGCGGAATGCGGGCATATCTAAACTCAGTTTCCGAAGTCAGATGCGCTCCGCCTGAGTTGCTGCCTTGAAACGCAACTGGACAATCCACGTCGCCGGTTACGCGCCGTTTCCCATGATCTCGATGGACGGCGCGATAACCCACGACCAAGCACTACGCGAGGCGCGGTTAATCTGGCCTCAATGTAAAATCTCCTGAGGGAAGACCAATGAGCAATGAGAAAATGCGAGAAGAGTTTGAAAGTTGGTACCGGAAGAACCATGCGTGGCCGCCAGAGAGCGACCCTCTTGAGAAGGTTGGCGGCGAGTATGTATTCGGCCCTATTCGCTACAGATGGCAAACATGGCAGGCCTCCCGCGCAGCTATCGAGGTGGAATTGCCGAAGATCGTCGGCTTCGAAGGCGCATACGACTCAATACAAAATCATGAATTTGTTCCGCTAATGAGCGACATCGAAGATGCTGATGAAATCTTCGGTCTCATCCGCAGTATTGAAGTCCGCGAAGCCATAGAATCACTCGGTCTGAAGGTGAAATCATGAACCGCGAAGCCTTCGAGGCCTCCTATGCCTCATCCCACGACATCCCCCTAGAAACATTCTCCCAGTATCGGATGGGCGACACGTACAGGCTGCCGGGTATTGCGAGTCACTGGAGAACTTGGAAGATGGCGCTGGAATCGGTTGTGGTTGAGTTGCCGCCACCATATCCAGTTCCAGAAGAACCAGAGTTCGCCATGGATGACAGCCACATGGACGCATATCACGCAGCCAATGGTATGCGGCATGCCTGCTCGAAGTTTATCGAGAGCGCTGGTCTGAAGGTGACGCCATGAAAGGTCTTGTCCCAAAGGTGAGCAGGACAAAGCGCGGGGTTGATGCTGAATTGGTCCTATTCGAGGCGTGCAAGGCGGCTACAGCGGAGGGGCGCCCGTTTACCATACTCCCCGTAAATGACCCGATGATCGGCGTGTGCGAGGAAATCACGATCTGGTATTTCCCTGCTGAGGGAGTTGACGCGTGATCGCCAAGAAGCTGCGCACAAGGAAGTGCAAATCCTGCCGAGAGCCATTCACCCCCTCTCGTCCCCTCCAGTCAGCCTGTGGCGTTCAATGCGCCATAGCGCTGACAAGTGCGGCGAAGGAGAAGGCGAGGAAGGCCAAGGAGGCCAGAGAGCGCAAGGAGAGTCGAGAGGCGAAGGTTAAGCTGAAGACTCGCAGCCAGTACATGCGAGAGGCTCAGATAGCCTGGAACCGCTATGTCAGGGCTCGGGACTTCGGCAAGGAGTGCGCAAGCTGTGGGGCCCGTCCGGCACAGAAGCTTGGAGGGACCATGGACTGCTCTCACTACCGGAGCGTTGGCAGCTCACCACACCTGAGGTTCCACCTGCACAACGCCGCCGCCGCCTGCGTACGCTGCAACCGAAACCTCAGTGGGAACATCGTAGAGCTGAGAAAGGGACTTATCGCCAGAATAGGAGAGGCCAAGGTGCTGGCGGTTGAGTGCGACCAGTCCGTGAGGAAGTTCACCATCGACTATTTGACGCGAATCAAGTCAATTTTCACGAAGAAGGCCAACAGGCTTGAACGCCGCCGTAACTGCGGATAGACTCAACCCACTCCTTCAGCGTATTGGTCACGTCCTCGGAGTGGTTGGTAAACGATTGGCGTCCGTAAGGCGCCGCTTATTCGGCGAAAGCCAAAAAGAGCAGCAGGTGCCAGTTATGGTGGAAAAGGCAGGGGGCTCGAAAGGGTTGACCCCATGCGCCGCACTCGGAATAGCCATAGCAACGAACAACCAACGCCTCAAACCGACAAGCCTCTCCACGATGCTCAAATCTTCGGTGCAGTACAAAGCCCGCCATGTGCGGGCTTTTCTATGCCATAATTTCGCTGCGGATAGGCTGATCCCCGAACCGCCAGTTAGTCACTGGCCTTCCGCATTCCTCCCGACTTCCCTGACCGGAGCGCGCCACATGACTCTTACTCAAGAGCGGCTTAAAGAACTCGCACACTATGACCCCGAAACCGGGGCATTCACTGCTTTGACCAATCGGTGTAACAATCGATACAAGGCCGGCACTCCACTGGGTGGGATAACCGGATACCCGAACAGGTATTACGTTGGAAAGATAGACGGCAAGGCTTACGGCCTGCACCGGCTGGCATGGCTCTATGTTCACGGTATTCTGCCGGATGTGATCGACCATAAAGATCGAAACCCCCTGAACAACAGGATCGCCAATCTTCGGGTTGCCGATACCCCGCAGAACGCATTCAATATGGCCAAGGCATCGCATAACACGTCTGGAGTGAAGGGCGTGACATGGAGATCGGATAGGTCTTCATGGGAGGCGATAATCATTGTTAGGGGTAGGCGTGTATACCGGCGACTATTCAAGGACTTTGACGAGGCTTGCAGGAATATCCGAGAGGCTCGCGTGAAGTATCACGGGGAGTTCGCAAATCATGGTTGATTTGACCTTGTAATGTATACTGACTGAAATTTTCCGACGCCACATGGAGCCTGACACATGGCTGGAGAGATAGCGTTAGGCGCCGCCGCTGGAGTTGGAACCGCAGTCGGTGTGTTTGTGTTTGATCAGAACCTAGCGATGGCCTCAGCAGGCGGGGTCGCCTTCCTGTTGGCCGTCTCGGTTACCATCCCCCTCCAGAAGCGGCTTTGGTTCTCCATAGGGTCATTCATCCTCGGGTACATAGTCGGCCTTTTCAGCATGGCCTACGGCGGATACAGCCTCTATGCCCCACTCCTAGCCTTCGTTTCGTCGGCTTTAGGGTCTTCAGCATTCGCTTCGGTGCACAATTGGGTGGAAGGTGGTGTCAAACCAGCATGGCTGGATTGGCTGGCCAAGATGAGCCCTATCCGGCTCAGGAAAGGTGACCCGAATGAGTGATGCTGCCGTTCTCCCATTGGTATTCCTGTCTATCAGGGGGGTGTGTCACTTCCTGATCTTCCTCCGAATATTCACGTATACGGCGAATGGTAGCGCCAAGCATCGACAGGGAGTCGGCCTGATCGCTGCCATCTTCGCCGGCCTAAACCTTGCCGAATCTGGCCGAATCCTCGGCGCCATCATGTCCCCCGCGCCAATTGGTGAAGACCTGTATCTACCCGGGCAGATGCTTTTCATCATGGCGTTCGTGTTCTGGTCGAACGGGAACATTGCGAAATTCATCCCTTCAAAAATCCTTCAGAGACTCCGCTGATGCGCAAACAAGTCGAATCAACCAAGAAGCCCGGGAACGACTACTACGCCAAGACCAAAGATCAGGAAGACAAGGATCGGCAGAAAGTGCGCCGGACAGTCTTAGGCCGGACATAATGACAGCCATCCTCTTTCACTTCCTCGGCTACCTTCTGGTCGACTCTGCAATTCCGTCATGGGCGGGTTCGGCTGACGCTTACTTTCTGGCCAAGTGGTATATTGCATTTGCCGCCATCGATCTAATCGCGGTAGTGCTGGCGAAGGAAGTCAGGATCAGAACTGCGCTGGTGTTCTCGATGGCGTGGTCTATCGGCCTGTCAGTCGAACAACTGGCGCTGATCGACTTCTTCCAGCGCAATGACTGGCTTGCTCAGATCGCGATTGATTCGGTACTCGTCGGCCTGCTGGTTATGCAACTGATCGGCCTGAAGAAGGCCAAGAGGGTTTCGGAATGAACGTCAGCGCCGCGGGTATGAAGATGATCCAAGGTTTCGAGGGCTTAAGGCTCACGACCTACAAGGACATAGTCGGTATCCCGACCATTGGTTACGGAAGTACTGGCAAGGATGTCAAGATGGGCATGACGATCACCAAGGCTCAGGCCGAGGACATGATGCGAGCCGATCTGGAGAGGTTCGAAGAGGCGGTACTGGCACCACTGAACGCCAAGCCCACTCAAAACCAGTTCGATGCGATGGTAAGTCTGGCCTACAACATAGGCGCCGGGGCGTTCACCGAGTCCACGCTGGTGCGCAAGTTCAACAAGGGGGATGTGCAGGGGGCGGCGAACGAGTTTCTTCGTTGGAACCGGGCAGGCCAAAAGGTTGTTGATGGTCTGACCCGCCGCCGGCACAGGGAGCGCGACCACTTCCTCGGAACTGGCGCGTGACACTCCTGAAGATCCTCCCGCTATGGGCATGGGCCTTGATTGCCTCAGTCCTAGCCAGTGGGTATCTTTGGTTGAGGCTGGACACGGTAAAGGCTGAGCGCGACTACGCGACAGAACAGATGGCCCAGGCTGATGCCAGGGAAGAATCGATTCGCAAGACCTTGGGCCTGCAGCGAGAACTGTACGCCGACACCCAGAAGGTGAACGATGAGTACTGGCAGAGAGTCGAAACCGCAGAAGCCGAAAGCGCTCGCCTTGCTGATGACCTTCGCAATGGCAGCAAGCGGCTGTCAGTCAACGCGACCTGTGTGTCCAGAACCAGCACAAACCCCGGCACCGTCTCAGGCCCTGATGACGCCAGCCCAAGACTTACTGATTCCGCTCAACGAAATTATCTCCGTCTCGAAGCAGGAATCAAAGCCCAGCGAGCCCAGATAGAAGGGCTTCAAACCTACATCACAACCGTGTGCCTGAAGCAGCGGTAAGGGAGCAAGCGATGTCGACTCAAGTCAAGACGGTGGTAGAGCAGGCATTGGCAGAGGGCAAGCTGTTCACTGTCGCGCACACCTCTCCTAGTGTCGCCGCCGCAGGGGAATACCTCGTCGGATTCCTCACTGGGGCAAGGCCTGTTGAGTTCCTTGATCGCACTTACACCTCAACCATGGATAGCGCAGACATCGCGCTCTACGAGTTGACGTGGTCGGGTGGCACGCCAATCCCGTCGGGTAACCGGAACTTCCAAATCGGTGGAGTATCGCCAAGCTCATTCGCTGCCGCGCCAACAGCCGTAATCGCTGGCAACCCGGTCGCAACCGTCAAACTTCTGGCAGGCTCAGGCGCAGGTAACTCGCAGATCGGCCTGTCCACTGAGTCGGAGCGCTACATCCTCAAGGCGAACACTCGTTACGTGCTGTCCGAGAAGAACACTGGCGTAAACCCCGGCGTCCTCTCCTTCCGCTACACATTCCGCGACACTGAAATCGTACTCTAAAGGACAAGTCAAATGACCCCTTGCATGACTGTACAAATCCCAGCCACAAGCGGAGAGCCGCTGACTGCGACGGATGCTCACAAGCGGCAAGCCATGGACAATCTAGCCCGTCGCCGCGAACAGAAGCTGCTCAACGCAGTAGGGGCGCACCTGAACAAAGAAACCCTGGCAATCGAAGACATCATCAGCCTAAAGGGCCGCATGCGCTGCGAAGTGAACAAGGCAGACCAAAGCGAATCGTTCTACCTAGACGAAACTCTGCTCGTAACCTTCCTTCAGCCTGAGGTCATCGTTGACGGCTCGGCCATCATGGTTAAGCAGGGCTATGGCCCGGTGGGTGTGTGATGCTCGGATACCACTTCGCGCTCAAGATGGCTCAAGCTCAAATCGAGATCGCTCAGAGCCAAGCGGCAAGTGCATTCATCCGGAGCAAGGATGAGATGGCGCGCATGGAGAGCGAATACAGGAAAGCCGTAGACACCTTTGAGATGCGCAATGAGTTCGCCTACATACCCGGCGACCCATCAGTAACCATTCTGATTGCTAAGGGGGCGTGATGGCAGACCACAACGCTTTCGCTCGCACAAAACTCGATGCCTTCACTGAGGATAGAGTGTGCGAGATGATTGGCGACGGTGATTCGCTGACACTTATTGCCAAAAGAGCTGAAGTTTCAATAGGTTCGCTGCTTGCGTGGATTGAGCACAACACTGAGCGTTCCGCACGCGTGCGAGAAGTCCGGACCATGATGGCGGCCTATTGGGTTGAGCGGGCAGAGACTGAAATCCGCGACTCGGCTGATGAGTTCGAACTGAAGAAGGCCAAGGAGTTGGCGCACCATTACCGCTGGAAGGCCTCGAAGATTGCGCCTCGTGACTACGGCGACAAGCTCGAAGTCAACAACACCGGCCTGCCAATGGTCATTGTCCGCGATCTGACAGGACGGAAAGATGAGCCAGCAACAGACGATTGAATTCCGGACGAAGGCGCAGGGTGAGGTCTTGGCTCAGTACAAGGCCTCTCGCTCTCGTGTGACGTTCATCATGGGGCCGCTTGGCTCTGGCAAGACCATTGAGTCCTGTCAGAAGACCTTCGGCCTCATGTGTGAGCAGAAGCCAAATGCGCAGAACGTCAGGAAGTCTCGTTGGTGCGCGGTGCGGAACACCTATCCTGACCTGATGAGTACAACCATCAAGGACTGGCTTGAGCTGTATGGCGACTTGGGCAAGTTCGTCGGCGGCGGCATGGAGCCGCCTAACCAGTTCCTGAACTTCCTGCTCGATGATGGGACTGAGGTGCAGGCAGAGATCATCTTCCTTGCGCTGGACCGTCCTGATGCGGTCAAGAAGCTGCGAGGCATGCAGGTCACTGGCTTCTGGCTCAACGAAGTCAAGGAGCTGAACAAGCAGGTTGTTGACATGTGCGACCTGCGGCACGGTCGTTACCCGTCAGCGATGGATGGCGGCCCTACATGGCACGGCATGATCGGTGACACCAACGCCCCGGACGATGACCACTGGTACTACAAGCTTGCTGAAGAGATCCATCCAGAAGGCTGGGTATTCCTTCGTCAGCCTGGAGGACTGGTCAAGGACGGCGTAGATGCCAATGGCCGGCAGAAGTGGAAGCTCAACCCGCTGGCCGAGAACGTGGTCAACCTGCCGCCTGGCTACTACATCAACGGCGCGCAGGGTAAGTCAGACGACTGGATCTCGGTCAACCTTGCCAATGAGTACGGCTTTGTCGCTGAAGGTAAGCCGATCTATCCGCACTACGTGGATAGCATCCACTGCGCTGAGTTCGAGCTTAACCCGGGCCTGCCTCTGTTCATGGGCGTGGACTTCGGTCGCACTCCTGCTGCTGTCATTGGGCAGAAGACGCCAATGGGGCAATGGCGTATCCGCCATGAGATCGTGACCGAGGACATGGGCGCTACTGAGTTCAGCTCTGTGCTCAACGAGTTCATCGCCCGTTACCTGTCTGACTACGAGTTCGAGGCCATGAAGGGCGACCCCTCTGGCGACAACCGGGCGCAGACAGACGACAACACACCGTTCCTCATCATGCGCAAGCACGGCATCGGCCTGACGCCAACCTTTACCAACGATCCAGTGATCCGCCGCGACTCGATGAACGTGCCGTTAATGCGCCTTGTCGATGGTCAGCCGGGTATAATCATTCATCCGGACTGCAAGACTCTTCGCAAGGGTATGGCTGGCGGCTTCCACTACGAGCGTATTCAAGTAGCTGGCGACGAGCGATTCAAGGATGTTCCGAACAAGAACATCTACAGTCACGTATGCGAAGCGGCAGAATATATGCTGATCGGCGGCGGTGAGGGTAAGGCTATAATCCGGAAGAAACTTCCGACAGTGCGCCGGCAGCAGTACGCCGAGTCGAACTACAACATTCTGGGGTGACATATGGGCGGCTTGAACGGCAATGCGTTCGGTGCGATAGGCAAGAAGATCAAGAAGTTCGACCCGCTGCGAGGTGGTGATGTCATCCTTGAGAAGGCTGGGCTGCCTACGCTGACTGGCGACAAGGAGAAGAACATCCTCGGTTACACGCCTGAGGCTGAGACTCCTGACGTCCAGAGCGCGCCGACGATTGATGATGCGGTAGTGGCTGAAGACGCCTCTCGCGCACTGGCTCGCCGTCGTGGTCGTCAGGCTACCGTCCTCTCGAACACCAACTTCAACCAAGTCAGCACGGCGCAGAAATCACTTTTGGGAGGCTAGAACAATGGGCGGCATATTTGGCGGTGCGCAAAAACCTAAACCGACTCCTGTCGCTATTGAGCCGGCACCAGTGATCGATGACGCGGTACGGACACAGGACGCAGAGGACGCTCAGCTTCGTCGTCGTGGTCGTAGTGCGACGATCCTGGCTGCTGGCTCGCCACTTGGCACAACTTCCGGGGCTTCTACTGCTCCGCCGAAAACACTCTTGGGGTCGTGATCATGTTCAAATACAGCGCAATCGCTTGCTACGCAGAAGGCCCTGACGGCATTGGCATCGTGTCGCATGAGCATCAGGCCGAATCACTGGAAGCTGCCGTGGCCACGCTGGACGAGCTGAAGGCATCCGACTCTGATATCCAGTACGTGATTATCCGTGAGCGCGGCCAGATCTACCCGTGCTGGGATACTCGCGTCGGTGCGGTAGGAGCGCCAGCACCGGAGCCAAGTGAATGAACAAGGGCGAAGACAGCGGCGCATCAGAGGTCATCCGCGAACAGGAGCGCATGAAGTCCTGTCGCGGTATATGGGATTCCCACTGGCAGGAGATCGCTGAGCGCATCTGGCCTGATCGCGCATTGTTCCAGGGTGACAAGCCGGGTGGTGAGAAGCGGACTGAGCGAGTGTTCGAGTCCACTCCTGCACTGGCGCTGACCCGTTTTGCTGCTGCCATGGAAGCCATGCTTACCCCGCGCACACAGCGCTGGCATCGGCTGAGCGTTCCAGATCCAGAGCTTCAGGAGAACTCCGAGGTTCAGAGGTATCTCGATGCGGTGACTGATGTCCTGTTCCGCGCCCGATATGCACCAAAGGCCAACTTCGCCAGCCAGCAGCATGAGGCGTACCTGAGTAACGGTGCGTTCGGCACTGGTGTCATCTTCGTTGATGAGATCATTGGCGAGTCCCTGCGTTACCGGGCGATCCCTCTGTCCGAGGTGTTCATCGCTGAAGACTTCTCGGGGATCATCAACCGCGTGCATCGCCGGTTCAAGCTGAGCAACCGCCAGGCTGTTGACATGTTCGGCAAGGAACAGCT